>Ga0209541_10012239_pt1 | contig 13306 bp, 14 predicted proteins | sample RifCSPlowO2_01_FD_184027 | JGI IMG/M metagenome (GOLD analysis project Ga0209541, IMG submission 184027) | Groundwater microbial communities from Rifle, Colorado - Rifle CSP2_plank lowO2_0.1 (SPAdes) (version 2) | ecosystem: Environmental > Aquatic > Deep subsurface > Groundwater | place...
AGCCAAAATCAAAAGAGCGGTAAAATTAACCATATTGAAGGCCACCTGAAGAAGAATTTGATTGCCCCAAAGCCGCATGAACTGATGATTTTTAAGAATCTCCATAAACTTTTTCTACAAAATTTTTTATTTCCTTTTTAAATCCTCCTTTCGAGAATGTTTGGGCGCGGTCAATAGAATCCTGAGGGTCGAACTTTGTCTTCTCAAATTTTCTTATTGCTTTACTCAAGCTTTCAACGCTTAATTCATCAAAGAATAACCCTGTCGCATGTCGTCCTGAGCCCGCTTGTGGTGACTTTGCCGAATCCATCGAAGGATCCAAAATAGATTCCAAAACTCCTCCTGACCGATATGCAATAACAGGCGTTCCCACTGCCATCGCCTCAACGGGTGTTATTCCAAAATCCTCATCTTCTGAGGCAAATATAAAAGCCCTTGCATTTTTCATAAGCTCAAATTTTTCTTCATCTGAAACTTCCCCGAGAAATTCTATTTTTGTTCCTTGTTTCTTGTTTCGTGTCTCGTCCAGCTTAAGTCCTCCAAAACTTCGCCCAAAAACTTTTAGAGGTAGCTTATTTTTTTCAAAAGTTTTGATAATTAGATCAATATTTTTTGGTCTTGCAATTCTACCCCCTGCCAAATAGTAGCGTTTAGCGTCTAGGAAATCAGCGTTTAGTTTTTTTTCCTTCAACTCTACGCTATGCCCTAATCTACTAAACGCTATATCAATCGGAGGGTAAATAACAACCGAATCTTTTCGGTAGAATTTTTTGATTCTCTCTTTAACATTTTTCGAATTCGCTATAAAATAATCGACATTTTGTGCACTTTTAAAATCGATAAGCCTTAAAAAATGATTAGCCAGTTCCCCCAATATCCTAAAGCCCCAATTACTCTTCCACTCTCTTGCTGTAGCAAATCCATAGAGATATCTCGGTGGAGTGTGACAGTAACAGATGTGAATTGGTGATTTTCCATTTTCCATTTTCCATTTTCCATTTGGGCTATATGCTCCGGTTGCAGAAACTATGACGGCATCAAAGTCCGATAGATTGAAGCTTTTGAAAATTAATGGGGCGATAATTCTAAAAGGACTTATCAACTTTTCTTTAAATGGTAAAAACTGCAAAAAAGAGGTTTTTATGTTCCATTTTTCAAATCTCTCCTTATGAGGCCCTAGAAACTGCGGCAAATAAACCGATGTATAAACCGGCGCATCCGGCCAAATCTCATGAAGAGCTTCAAGAACCCTCTCTGCTCCTCCATATTCCTTAATATAATCATGAACCAATGCTACTCGCATATCATCTTACATCTAATAATTCACATCTCACATCCTTTTTCATCTTTTTAGAGTTATTATGCTTGATGCTAACATTCTACATATCTCCTTTAACTCACCCATCAGAACATCGCATCTAGGAGATAAATTTTTATAGGAATCTTTTAGAAGAGAAAGCCAATATTGGGATTCATCGCCTGATTTTAAAGAAATTTGATAATATCTAATAAATTCTTTCTTAGATCCTGAAGCTTTCGCCTCGATCAAATTTGCACCAATTGAAGTCGCAGATCTTAAAAGCTGATTTCCAATCACTTTAAATACTTGTTTTTCCGGGAACCCATTAACAAATTTTATTATTTCCAATGAGAAATTATAGCTTCTGTCTTTTATGTTGCTGGATTTTGTTTTAGAATTGTGAGCTGTAACTTGTGAGCTGTCAGTTGTCATATTAATTTCATTTGTTTATCGGTAATCTTTTTCCCGCTGATAGTTTTTAGCCGGGATCCCGCATTTGCGGTGACTATCTTTCCATCTTTCTGGAAGATGTCATCAAGCCGTTTTGGGAGTGTTTTGAAATCATAAGATTCAAGGGCTTTTTTAAATTCCTGAATATCCAAGTTTCTCATATCGCAGTCGGAAAAATCATAGGCAAATGGCGCATCTATTAGAATTGTTGCAAGTTGATGGGCAAGCTTCGCATTTTTTCTTCCTTTTTCGAGCTTTTCAGCAAGTTTAGGATTTTTAGCTTTTATTTTAGAAATATTTTTATAAATATTTTCAACCGAGCCGTACTCATTAATAAGATTTGAGGCGGTTTTGGGACCAACTCCGGAAACTCCGGGGTAATTATCGGAGTTATCCCCTACCAAAGCCTTAAGTTCCACAAACTGGGTGGGTGTTATGCCATATTTTTCTTTGACTTTTCCTTCATCAAAGAGTGTCATCTCAGAAATTCCCTTAACGGGTGCCAGGACTTTTGTTTTATGATTTACAAGCTGAAGCATGTCCCGATCCCCGGTCAAAATGTAAACCAGATGTCCTGTCTCTTTTGCCTTTTCGGCAATCGTTCCGATGATATCATCCGCTTCAAGCCCCTCAACCGCATAAACAGGAATTTTTGCCTTCTCAAGAATCTTTTGGATTATTCCAAATTGGGGCGAAAGGTCGCTTTCCATGGCGGGACGCTGGGATTGGTACTGTGTAAATAGCTGCTTTCGGAAATTTGGACTTGGGCTGTCAAAAGCAATTGCAATATGGGCAGGTTTTAACTCCTGAATTATTTTAAGAATCATTGAGAAAAATCCCTGCACAGCACCTGTAGGAGTACCATCCGAACGTGTTAGTGAAGGCATCACATGATATGCCCGATGCACTAATGCGTTTCCATCTATTAAGATAAATTTTTCACCCGAGGAGTCCATGAAGGTATTTTATCATTACGCACTCAGAACTGAAAGAAGGACTATGCCTATAAGTGTTGTGATTATCCCCAAGATTTGCTGCCTTGTAATCTTGTCTTTGAAAAATATAAAAGCCAGAATAATGAATAATATTGGATTGGCTCCTGCAATGGGAGCTACGATAGAAACCAAATCCTTGCCAATCCCGGCGTTATAACTAAATTCAGCTATTCTTACAAGTGTCGTAGATACAACCAAAGGGACTATTGCATTATTCACCGTAGGAAGCTCTACTTTTTTCTTTCTTATTTTTATAAATATAAACAGCAATGGGAAAAGTAAGAAGGTTAGATAATTGGGCCAAAACCAGCCTATCTGCTGGACTGGAATCTTTATTAACGCAACCCATGTTCCCCAAGCTATCATTGGTACAAAAGCAAGCATTACTCCCTTATCAGAAAAAATATTTTTACTCCTGATTTCCTTTAAATTAAGACTAGCCAGAGCCAAACCGACAAAGATTATAATTATTGCAATAATCTGTTGACCTGATAATTTTTCATTTAAAAACGCAACGGATATTAAGACGGTAACAGCCGGAAATGAAGTTGCAATTGTTCCCACAAGAGCCCGACTGCTCATTTTTAGAGCCTCATAATACACAATAGTTCCAAGAAATAAACCGGCAATTCCGATTACTATAATAAAGAGCAGAAGATTGACAGTTAGTCCGTGAAGATCTCCTAAAACAAATGGTGTGTAAAAAGTTAAGACAAACGCGCTTAATACGAATCCCCAGAGAGCTAAGGAATATGATTCAATTCTTCTTGCGACAATTGCCTCAAAAAAAACTCCAAATCCCCAAGCAAAAAAGGATAGAAAAGCAAAGGTAACTGCCATTGTTTGATTATAACAAAATTAGACTGTGGGGGCTGAGGCGAGGAGCTTTCGGTAAACGTGTATAACTGCCATTATTGTGGTTGGTATTGTCACCAAAAGTCCGACTCCCAGAGCCAAAAGCCCTAAGATATTTAATAGAATTATCATAAATCCGAAGAGGAAAAGATTCATTTTGACTCCCTGCGTTAAGACCGAGCTTTTTTTAAGAGAGTCCATAAGCCCGACATTTTTGTCTACGATTAAGTAACTGTAAAAACTAAATTTGATGGACCAGATTATTCCCGGAATTATAAGAAGAATATATCCTCCTAGTACAATTAATCCGTAAAGAATAGAAGCACCCGCGTATCTTGGCGCTAAAGGGTAAAGAGAATAAAAATTTGAAAGGTTCAGAGGCTTACCGTCATACAGGTCAAGAAAAATCTTAGTAAGGCCGAGTGATATAACAAAATATAAGGCCAAAGAAATTAAGGACCATACTAGACCTAAGGGGCTATCCTGAAGAAAACTACTAATAATTCCTATAACAATTTGAATAAGAAGATAAACAACTCCAATTTTTATGAAATCTACTATATGAGCTTTAAATAAGTTAAAACCAAATTTTATAGCTTCAGATTTAGAGAAAGAACGGGCCGGAGATGTTTTAGCGGGCGCCACAGAAGGAGGTGACGCTGATGCAACAGGGGTCTGGGCAGGGGCCGGGTTTTGATTTACTGAATTATTATCCACTGGATTTAGTATTTCAGAGAAGAGAAGGTCTTGTCAACACCATTGTCATTCTGAGCACACTCGATAAACTCAGTGTAAACTCCGCGAAGAATCCAGATCCTTCGGCGATGCCTCAGGATGACATTAGGCTTTGGCGGGGACAAATGCAAGCCGGCCGGTTGATTTCTTAGGGCCGATAAGCCTTTCAAATTCTTCGGATTCAATTGTTTCTTTCTTAAGTAACTCTTCTGCAAGTAAATCAAGTTTTCCTCGAAGCTTTTTAAGAATTGCTACAGCCTTTCTGTAACCTTCTTTGGTAATTTTCTGTACCTCCGAATCAATTTTTGAGGCCATATCATCTGAAATATTTGTCTGCTCGGAGTAGAATCTTCTCCTATCTCCCTCAAGACTTATGGGCCCTAGCTCGCTCATACCAAACTCTACCACCATTGCTCTTGCGACTTCTGTTGCCTTTGCAATGTCATCAGAAGCTCCGGTTGTCTCCTCATTGAATATCAAATTCTCCGCAGCTCTTCCCCCAAGCATCACTGAGATCTGCTCAATAAGTCTTGTCTTCGTTTCGTGAACATGCTCTGTTGGCTCCATCATCGTATGTCCAAGAGAAAGACCACGCGACACGATTGAAATTCTGTGTATTGGATCCATATGAGGCATCTGCCATGAAACAAGTGCATGCCCTGCTTCGTGATATGCGGTCATTTTCCTGTCTTCCTCAGACTGTAACCTTTTCTTCTCAGGACCCAGCTTTACCTTAGTTGCCGCCTCTTCCAAATCTTTCATATCAATTGCTTTTTTACCAAGTCTTGCCGCCAAGATTGCCGCTTCATTGAGCATATTTTCAATGTCAGCACCTGAAAATCCTACGGTTCTTCTTGCTATCTTTTCCCAGTTGACAGATTTCTCGAAAGGTTTCCCTCTCGCATGAATTGAAAGAATTGCTTTTCTTCCTTCAACATCCGGCATATCAAGAACAACTCTTCTGTCAAATCTTCCAGGACGCACAAGTGCCGGGTCTAAAACATCCGGTCTGTTGGTTGCTGCCATAACGATAAGCTGTTCGGTCGGTGCAAATCCGTCCATCTCAACAAGTATCTGGTTTAGAGTCTGTTCCCTCTCATCATGTCCCCCCATTATTCCTGCTCCTCTTTGCCTTCCTATTGCGTCTATCTCGTCTATAAAGATTATTGCCGGCTGTGATTTTTTGGCTGTGTTAAATAAATCACGCACACGAGATGCCCCTACTCCAACAAGCATTTCCATAAATTCGGAACCTGCCATAGAAAAGAATGGAACTCCGGCTTCTCCTGCGGTTGCCCGGGCAAGTAAAGTCTTTCCGGTTCCCGATGGCCCTACCATAAGAACACCCTTCGGTGTTCTTGCTCCCATAGCCTTATATTTACCGGGGTTTTTAAGAAAGTCTACAATTTCCGTAAGCTCCTGCTTTGCCTCATCAACACCCGCAACATCTGAGAATCTAATCCGTGGGGTGTCTTTTGAGAATAATTTTGCGCGCGACTGACCGAAAGAAAAAATGCTTTCCTGAGCGCCCCGAGCTTGTCTGAAAATAAACCAGAAGAACGCAACCATAAGAAGAACTGGGATAACGGAAGAAAGAATATTTATCCAGCTGTTAATACCGGTTTCGTCTTTTACGGCAACTTTTGTTTTATCAAGAGAGACCCCTGCGTCTGAGAAAAGCTGGTAAACATTTGAGCCGGGTTCCTTAAACGCCTGAACTGTTTCATCGTTATTCTTTTTTATAGTTAATTTATTATCGGTAATTGTAATTTCCTTAACTTTGCCATCTTGTACGTCTTTTACGACTTGGGAAAGTGGTACCGTATTGGCGGGGGTGGTTGGAGTTGTTGCCGAGACAAAAAGAAATCCTGTGACCAATACCACAAATCCATAGAGAACCAAATTTTTCCACGAGGTGTTAATCTTAAACTTGCCAAGCTTTTTTTTATTTTTTTTGTGTGAGGAGTTTGCCATCGAGGAAAAAGTATAACATATCCGAAGCTATTTGCCAAGAGATATTGAAGATTAATTTAAGTGTAATTGTGAAATGTAAACTGCTAATTGTTAACCAAGTCCCATTTTCTCCCTAACTTCTCTTATGGTTCGTCTTGCAACTTCCCGGGCTTTTTGATTTCCTTCTTTAATTATACGATCAACATATTCCGTATCTTGCTCTAATCTTTTTCTTTCCTTTTGAATCGGCTCAAGCTCTTTAAAAATTGCCTCTGCCAAGTGATCCTTGAGGCTTACAAATTGTAACCTTCCGCTGTTATATTCTTTTTCAAACTTGTCATGGGACTGTACTGAGAAAAGTTTTAGTAAAGAAAAAAGTGTCTTGATCCCTTCACTCATTTCCCCACCGCTTGTATCCGCAGTCGGAACTGCCCTAATTTTTTTTCTTATTGTTTCCAGATCATCGGTTAGATTGATATAACTTCCTTCAACAGACTTGCTCATCTTACCCTCTCCTGTAAGAGACGGGACATATTCTCCTTCCGTTTTAAATCTTTGGGGCTCTGGAAAGTCGGTTTTGTAATCTTGATTGAAGCGCCTTGCAATCTCTCTTGCTACCTCAAGATGCGGCTCTTGATCAATACCCACAGGAACTAAACCCGCCTTATAAATTAAGATGTCTGCCGCCATAAGAACCGGATAATTCAAAAGCGCCATTGTCGCATTCTGAGGATGAAGTTTTACTTTTTCTTTAAAAGTTGGCAGATGCTGCATCTTTGCAATTGTAGTAACGGAAGAAAAGTAGAATGCTAATTCTATATGCTCAGGCACTTCAGACTGCTGAAAAATTACTGATTTTTGCGGATCAAGACCTGCCGCAAGATAATCAATTATTACTTCTCTTCTGTTTTTTCTAAGTTCCTCGATGTCATAGGGTGTAGTAATCGTATGAGTATCAGCAACCATATAAAAGGTTTCATAAACTTGTCCTGTGCCTGCCGAAGGATTTTGAAGCTCAAGCATACCCCTGACAGCACCAAGATAGTTGCCCAAATGGAGTTTTCCCGTCGCTCTTATCCCTGATAAAACCCTTTTCTTCATAAGCTTAGTTTAACATTTTATCTTTATATAAGAAATGCTTAGACTTTCTTTTGTTCATCTGTTTTAGGTTTTGGGCCTATCGGCTCACCTACACCTCCTGCAGGATCAATATAAATTCCCACATACACAACCCCACCAACTATGTCATTTATAACCGGGTCTTCAATATTATCCCCTTTTGGAGCTTCAAATTCCCTAGCATTTTCTCCTTGTCTTCGATTAATCTCATTTGACATGATAATCACCTCCTTAAATCTCCATCAAAAAACTCCCTTTCGGGAGGTTTGTTTCCTAGATATCTCTATTTCAACAAAACTATCTCCCGCTAAGGAGGCTTTGCCATGAACATATAACTTTTAAAGAATTAAACATTTTTAAATCTACCTTTCTGTAATTCTCTTGATCCCCGTGCTACCGTTGCTACGCCAACATGCAGCTTTCCAGCTATATCGTGATGAGAAATTCCTTTTTTAAGCATTTTTACGATAGCCAAACGGTTAGGAATTTCTATTAATTCTTTTGGCGTTAAAATCCCCTTCAAGAAATCTAGCATTTTATCCTCATTATTAATTTTCAATAGAATCTCAATTAAACCTCTAAGTTCATTATTTGATTTCATCGTACTAGTATAGTGATATCATAGAAGATTGTCAAGTCTTAATCTAATATAAATTTTAATTTCTAGTGGGTAATTTAGAGACTTCCTCTTTGAATAAATCCCCGCGGTCTTTGTAGTTTTTGAACATATCAAATGAGGCACAGGCTGGAGAAAGTAGCACCACATCTCCGCTCTTTGCAACTCCTGAGGCGGCTTTTACTATTTCATGCATATTTTTGCAGTTTTCAATAATTTTGAACTTTGAATTCTTGCCCTGAGCCTGTCGAATGGGTTGAATTCTAAATTGCGCTTTGATGCGCTTCCATTCTTTCCCTATTCCAATAATCGCTTTTATATTTCTTGCCCCGCTGATCACTTCACCGAGTTCTTTAAAATTACTGCCTTTACTTGCTCCTCCCAATACTATTATTTCGGGTTCGCTAAAGGCCGCAATTGCGGCAATTGCTGTCTCAGGAGTGGTAGAAAAAGAGTCATCATAATATCTTACTCCCGAAATTTCTCCTACCAATTCCAGCCTATGCTCAAGTCCCTTAAAAGTTTTTAAAACTTTGACCATATTCGCTTTTGTGGCACCGGCAAGATATGAAGCCATAACTGCAGCGCAAACATTTTCAAAATTATGCTCTCCCGGAATTAAAATTTCTCTGGTATCAATTATTTCCTCTATGGTACTTGCAACTTTTAAAACTATTTTTCCATCCTGCACAAAACAACCTTCCATTACGTCCGTACTCCTGCTGACTTTATAAACTTTTGCCTGCGTATGAGTATCCGATTCATTGCTTGCGGGATAATCTTTGTTAAGGATTGCCTCGTCTGACGCAGTCTGAAACTTTAGAATATTTCTTTTTGCGTCTATGTATTCCTTTGTGTCTTTGTGGTAATCCAGATGCTCGCTTGTCGTCATAAGCATTACGGCGATATGGGGACTTTTTGTAATGTCCTGGAGCTGGAAACTTGACAGTTCAAGAATAACTTTTGAGTGAGTATTTAGTTTATCCAAAAAATCCAAAGGGGGCCTTCCAATATTTCCACCAAGATATACATTAAAACCCTTCTCCCCCGAAGCTTTAGCGAAAGAGGATTGTTTTTGAAGCATTTCATAAATCAGTACCGATGTAGTTCCTTTACCCTTAGTCCCGGTTACTCCAATGATAGGACAAGGGCATAAATCGAAAAAAAGCTTTGTTTGGGAAGTTATATTCCTATGTCTTAAGTCTTTAGTCTTAAGTCTCTTAAGATTTACCCCCGGACTTCTGATAATAAGATCAAAATCCTTTAGATTTTTAAGGTACCCCTCCCCGCCTAATATTTTAATATCCTTTTCCCTTAATATCTTTATAAAACCCTGATCTAATTGTTCTTCTTTCTTTTGATCCAAAACCGAAACAATTGCTCCCCTTTTTGCCAAAAAAAGTGCGCTTGATAATCCTTCTGTCCCGGCACCTATTACTGCTATTTTCTTATTTTTGAACCTGCCAAACATTTTAATAAAGTGGTTTTACACTGCCTAATGGTCTTAGAACTGTTTTCCCCTCAACAATTCCTACTGCTTTTTCTTTAAGTTCTCTGTTAAGAGGATTATAAATATAAGAAGCGAGTGTCGTCCATATTCCAATGGGTATTTCTTGCGGAACAAATAGCTGCGGATTAATTCTTCCTAGTAAAAGCCTTAAATTCTCCTCTGCTTTCCCAAAACTACCTTGCAACCCTATTTTTTTTAGCTTGACTGATTCCCTATCTACATCTATCTGAACTTGTCCCCAGGCAAATCTCGTTCTCCCTTTTTCGTGTTCTATTGCTCTTACTATCTCATAATGATTTCTTGCATCTCCAAAGACAATCTCGGTTTTTCCATCAATGCGTATAAAAACGGCTTGAAGATAAGGAGGAAGATCTGTTTTTTTACCAACGCCGATAAGATCATGGAATGTTTCCGGATCTGGTATAGATCTCGTGTATCTTACTACTACCTGATCTTCACCAGGGATGACATACTCGCTTATCCTCGTTGGCCTTGCTGCTTGTTTGTCTCCATTTGCAGCAGTAGATTCCTCGGTAAGTTCATTTGTTTGTATCATAAACATCTATACATGACAGTATTTTTTATTTACAAGTCAACAAACTCCACCTTCTTTAATTTTGTTCGTACTAGAGCTTCTGCCACTTTTTTAAATCTCACAGGATCTCCTGTAGTATAAAGTAAATGTACGGATTTTTCATAATCAGAAAGCGAATTATTGCTCTTAAGTATTCTTTTTGTCTGCCTTGCAACTGCACCACCGGAGTCCAAAACTTGAACACTCTTTCCCAAAACTTGCCCAATTTCTTTTTTAAGCAGTGGAAAATGTGAGCATCCTAAGACTAGGACATCGGCCTTAAAGTCTATGAATGGTTTCAGCTCTTCTTTTAAAATTTTATTAATCTTTATCCCGCTTACTACCCCCCTCTCAATCAAAGGCACTAGTCTATCAGTTCCCAGATTCAGAACCCGTAAACCTTTACAGAACTTTTTTATAAGGTCTTTTTGATATTTACTTCCTGCAGTCTGTTTGGTAGAAAGAATGCCAACTCTACCGTTTTTTGTCTTTTCCGAGGCTGTTTTTACAACTGGAACAGTATCTATTATCGGAATATTGGGAAAATTCTTTCTAAGTCTGTCCAAACAGACAACAGTTATGGTATTGCAGGCAATAACAATGAGCTTTACCTTTTTTTGTATGAGAAACTTGACCATGCGCTTAGAGAGTCTGTAGATTTCCTTCTCTGTTTTAATCCCATAGGGACAGTTTTCCGAATCGGCAATATAGACAGTTGACTCGTGAGGAAGTTTTTTAACAATTTCTTTCCAGATGGATAAACCTCCAATACCCGAATCCAAAACACCAATAGGACTTTTATTCATGGGGAGTGTCAAAAATTATACCACACCATTCCTGCTATTCTCGGTGGGGTTCATTAAATGATCTTTTTGCAAAGGCGCTTCTTATAAGAAGAAGGGCGTAATTCTCGGTTACTTTTAATCGTTCTGCTACAACATCCACATCCGTATTTCTGTATAGAATTTCCTCTACGCATGTTCTCTCTATGGGAGAAAGATAAGGAGCAGTCCTCCACCATGTTTCTATATGACCGTTGCCGCCTTCCTGCAAAGCCTTATGGGCACGTTCAAGAGCTTCTTGTAGATCAATTACCTGCCTCTGAAGCTGTTCGGGATCATGAGCTTCTCCCCTTGCAAAAGCTCCCGTTGTACTTCTTGCACCTACATCTCTTTCGTACCTTCTCTGTGGAAAATAGCGGGCATTACCTGCTGGTGCTCTAGGCGTGTCCTGTGGAGCCACGGACTTTCCCACTGGAATTTCTTCTTCATCAAACTCCTCATCTCTACCATCTTCAATTGCTGCTAAATCTTCCTCATCTGGCTCAATCTCATCCCAATCAACTGCGTATCCCTCATCTCCCGCATCCTCTTGCATATGAGTTCTAACCGAAAAAACTTTCCTTTCTATAGTTACTCCACTTGCTATGCTGTAAACAAGCTCTTCATCCATTCTACTGTTGATCAAGCCCTTAAGTCTCTCTGCTAAATAACTCGTCTCTTCTGCTGATAGTCTTTTTTCGACAACAACTCTTAAAATTGCTCTCTGAGCCATATGGTTAACATTTCCTGGAAAGCTATCAACTACAGCAGTAAGTCGTGCGGGTGTTATTCTACCTGCATGATCCTTACCTCCCCCGGAAGTTCTTACTTGTTTCACAAGATCTGGGTCGGCATTAGATACCACACGAAGAATCCCATAAACTGCTGTAACAGATTTTCCCCATCTTTCACACTTTTTCCTTGCCCAGTCCTTAAGCTCCGCTATTTCATCTTTTGATAACTTAACAATGTTAGATCTTTGACTGTCATTAACTACTAGCGAGAATGCCTGAGCCACCGTTAATCCTTTTTCCGCAAAGGGTGTAATTTCATAGGAAGAAAAAATCCATTGGGCAATTCTCGGAAATTGTACCGATCTTACCGAACTTGCGGCAAGAATTCTTAAATCGTACATCTCTTCATCACTACAGCCATAAATTACAGTCGCGTTTATATCGGTATCTCCGGTTCTCCTTTTTCCTTCCACTCTATGAAAACCATCAATAACATCATAAACAATTAACCCCTCCACTTCGCTTACCCTTACAGCAATTGGGGTAATCTGTCCCCTTTTCTGTCTCATCGAAGCTCCTAGCTCATCTGCATGAAAATCATCAATCAATGCATGCTCTGTGAGGACTCTGTCAAGAGGAATTCGTTCGAGACGTTCGGTTTCAATCCCGCTTCTAATCAGCTCAAGAGGCGATGTGGTATGGACGTCAAAAGTGGGGCGGAGTTCCACTATCATATAATTTTCCTAATAATAGGTTAGGAAGTTATATAAGTCAATGGGGGGTTGAGGAACAATTGTGTTGCGGGGATTGGCTTTAAACTTTGAGTTTTAAAATTCTTATTTTCTTTTCTTTGCTCCAGCCTTTAATCTGGCTTTCTCTTTTTAAAGCAGCTGATTTCGATTCAAATCTTTCTGTATAAAGTAGTTTTAATGGTTTATGGGAACGAGTATACCTGCCGCCTTTACCGTTCTTGTGGTCTGAAAACCTAACACCTGGATTGTTCGATGAACCAGTGTAAAGACTACCATCGGAACAAAGAAGAATATAAACAAACCACATTAGGATTATTATATCTTAAGGCTTATTATCGAAGTGCCTGCGCTGAGCAAAGTCGAATGTGCTTGCACTGAGCGAACGAGTGGTGAGCTTATCGAACCACGAAGTGAGTCGAAGCTGCTTGCCACTGAACGAAGCGAAGCTATGTAAAAACGATTGTCCTTCGGCGCGACCTCGCAAATACTCGGTCTTGCTCAGGACACTTCATCTTCGCTTCGCGCAGCTGAAGTGTTGCGGGGCCAGGAGTTGCGCCTGGCCTATGAGATTATGCTTTCTGTTTCTCTGGTTACCCAGAGTGTCGGACTATATCTTCATCCCCGATTAAATCGTGGAGCTCGGCGTGTAGTCTCTACGGGAGTCGCCTAAGGCGACCTTCCCTCGGTGTTGTCCTGAAATTAGGAGTTCACCGATATAGCCAAGTACTGCTTTGATATTGCTATCAAACGGCCCATTTTTCATCAAGCCTCATGTGCACTGTACACTACCCCGCGTATGAAGTAATTATATCAGTTCATTTAATTATGATCAACCACCGCTTGACATAATTTAGAACAAACAATATAGTATAAGTACTTACAATTTTCGTTT
>Ga0209541_10012240_pt1 | contig 13305 bp, 16 predicted proteins | sample RifCSPlowO2_01_FD_184027 | JGI IMG/M metagenome (GOLD analysis project Ga0209541, IMG submission 184027) | Groundwater microbial communities from Rifle, Colorado - Rifle CSP2_plank lowO2_0.1 (SPAdes) (version 2) | ecosystem: Environmental > Aquatic > Deep subsurface > Groundwater | place...
CCAAATCATGAAAGAGAAATAATTATTGTAATTAGATTTTTATATAAAAGAGATTATATTATTTCATGAAAAGGGGTGTTTATTCAGCAATCATAATCATTATTTCGATAATTTTATTAAGCATGTTATTTTTAAGTTTTAATAAAAAGACGGTTGAAAAAATGAATTTAACAAGTCCTGTTTTTGAAAATAATGGAAATATCCCCTCGAAATACTCCTGTGATGGAAAAAATGTCAGTCCACCGTTAAGTATATCAAAAGTTCCTGAAAATGCAAAAAGCCTGGTTTTGATTGTCGATGATCCAGATGCGCCGTCAAAAACATGGGTTCACTGGATTTTGTGGAACATTCCAAAAGACACGGGAATTATTGAAGAAAATAAAATTCCAAATGGTGCAGTTCAAGGCGTTAATGACTTTGGAAAAAATAATTACGACGGGCCATGTCCGCCGTCGGGCATTCACAGGTATTTTTTTAAGCTATATGCATTAGATTCTGTTTTAGAACTTTCAAAAAATTCTGGAAAACAGGATACTGAAGAAGCAATGAAGAAACACATAATTGCTGAAGCAAAATTAATCGGAAAATATTCAAGAGAATAGCATGGTTTTGCAGTATAAATCAAAAACAAAAAGCAAATGGAAAGATTATCCGGGAAAAAGCAAATTAAAATTTTCTGTAAACAAATATGACTTCAGATTGTTAAGCCATGACAGAAGTAAAATTCTTGTTGAAAAAGCGAGCTATGAAAAGGTTATGGAGCGATTCCGCCAGATTGAATTTTTCGAGCACAGAAAATAAAAGTCGGAATTCTTAAAAACTGCCAATAATTATTTATTCTATGGAATTTAAAAATTTCTTGAGAAAAATAAAAAGCTGTTTTAAAAAATTTTGGTTTTTATTATGGAAAGATGAAAGTTTGAAGGGATGGATTTTTTCAGTCATATTTATATTCATATTCATAAAATTTATTTTTTTTCCAATATTGAGTTTCTTGACAGGAACTTCACTGCCACTGGCAATAGTTGAGTCATGCAGCATGTATCATAAAGGAAATTTTTTATCAAACTACGACGAATGGTGGAATATCCATGAATCAAAATATCTTGAACTTGGAGTGGAAAAGCGGGTATTTGAAAACTTTAATTTCAAGAAAGGATTTAACAAGGGGGACATTTTGTTCATAATGGGGATTAAGCCGGAAAAATTAAAAATCGGAGATGTAATAATCTTCAATGCCGGGCAAAAGAATCCTGTAATACACAGAATAATAAAAATTGAAAATAAAAATGGCGGATACGTTTTTTCTACAATCGGCGACAATAATAACGGGCAATTGGAAATTGAAAAAAGCATAAATTCAGATGAAATAGTTGGAAAGGCTTTTTTCAAAATCGCGCCCTATGTGGGATGGGGCAAATTGATTTTCTTTGAATCAAAAAGGCCTGCTTCAGAAAGAGGGTTATGTGAGGAGAGAACCTAACCGCTAGTTTTTCCAATATTTTGAAAATAATCCTCAAGAGTTTTGATATAGTTACTCATATTAGGATCAGTCTTTAGATATATCATTAATTTATCCTTATCAGTCAACTCATCTTTAGGTTTTCTAATAACATATAATAATGGAAAACTTTTATGTAATATAGATATGGCTTCTACCAATCCTTCTAATTTTTTGTTTTTTTCAGGGTTTATAATTGCCTCCTGAATAGATTGTATCAAGCGATCTTCATAATGCAGTAATCCAGAAAGGGGGATTCTAATATTAACTAATTGCTTAATAATTTCTTCATAATCTTTATCATCCATTTTAAAAAGTATATTTACAACATTTATAGAGATTTATAATTAAAATCAATCGGAACAAATATTTATAAGTATAAATTATATAAGAAAGTGGTATAAAAATTTATAAAGATGGGTGTTAAAAATTAAAATGGAATTTTGTCCAAAATGCGGGGCTACACTTATTCAAAAAACAAAAAATAGCGGCTGCCCCAGATGCAATTATTCCGGCAGGGGAAAACTAAAAATAAAGACAAGTGAAAAAATAAATGAAATGGAGGAAATAGCTGTTGTTTCCAGCAAAGACACCCAAACATTGCCTATCGTCGGGGAAACCTGCAAAAAATGCGGCTATGGAAAGGCGTACTTTTGGACAATTCAAACCCGTTCCGGAGACGAAGCTGAAACAAAATTCTTCAAGTGTGTGAAATGTGATTTTACATGGAGAGAATATAGATAACTACTTGTATTCGAAGTTGATTTTTAAAAATATCATTGAGATTCAACCCTTCTTTCTCATTTCAACAACTTTTTTTGCCTTAAACGAAACAGCGAAAAATATAAGCATAGATAAGCTGAAAATCAGAAAAACATATTTGAACGGCAAAAAAATTAAGAATGCTGCCGGGATTAATTTTCCTGTTATAAGCCCGGCTTCTATCGAAGTATTATAAGGCCCGTAAAATTCATTCGCATCTTTTTTATTTTTTAAAATATCAAAAAAGTAGGCTTCTGTCGTCGGTTCAATCATAGCAATGCCAAAGCTTGCAAGTATCAATAAAGAAAAAACAACAAAAATATTATTAATAAAAAATATCACTAAAGGTGTTAAAAAAAGAATAAAATACCCTGTTTTAAAGAGTAATCTAAAGCCATGCTTTCCTCCAAATTTTGAAGCAGGATATTCAAAAATTATAAGGGGTATTGCAACCAAAAAAAGGAAAATGCCGATCCAAGTTTTATCAAGATTGCTCTGCAGTATATAAAGAGGCATATATAAATAAATCAAAGCCCACCAAAAAGTAACCCCCATCCCAAGAAGATATGCAATTCTCATGTCGTGATTTTTAAAAAAAATCAAAAAATTTCTGAAAATATCCGGGCTGTGATGCCTTACCAAATTACCATCATAAATTTCTGAAAATTTAAAAAATAAAAATGCAAGAAGCAAAAATAGTGATGCAAAAATAAATACAAGAGATATACTGCCCTTGACAAAAATAAACCCTGCCAATAAAGGCCCTATAACCCATGCAACATTGCTAAAAGTATACATCAGCCCTTCATTACGTGAAAGATATTTGGAATTTGACTTATCCCTTAAAATAATTCCAAAACTCGTAATCCTCAATGTAAAAAGGATGGTTATAAAAAAAGAAAAAATGGCGAACAAAACAAAATTTTTATTTATACCGACCAGAAAATAAAATAAAGCCAATAAAATCAATGATGTAGAATATAAAACAGATTTCCTTGATTTAGCTACAAAAGGTACTAATAAAAAAAATGAAATAAAGGAAAGCACTGAAAGAGCCCCTGAAAAAAATCCCACCAGCGAGGTATTATGCAAAAAACTTTCCAGATAAACAGCCCATATTGTATCAACAAAAGATGATGACATGGAAACAAGCAGTAAAACAAATGCAAGTTTCGCCATCCTCGTAAAAAAAATAATCTGATGGTTCTTTCTTATTAAAATACCCATTATATATAAATGATTTATAACTTTAAAAAGTTATTATAAAATACCAAGTTAACAACGCCCAAAATTAAACAATTTCAGGAAGTTTTTTGCTTTAGGTGAATTTCGTTAGAATATTCAACTCAACAAAAAATCTAAACTTTTTTCAGGAAGTTTTTTTGCTTACTCTTTCGGAGTATCCGCATTTTCCGCACTCGAGCATGATTAAATTATCTTCGTCGGAATAAAAAATTCCAAGGTCTAAAATTTGCGACTTTCCGTAGCCGCATTTTTTGCATTTATGATGGTATGTAGCAAAAATGTTTTTATCTCTTACTATTCCTTCTCCAACCTTTGGTTTATGCTTTATCTTTTCTGTTTCAATCAATGGTTTTGCCTGAATCTTTTTAAAAAAATCACATTGCCTGCATTTTAAAACAAATCCGCCCTTTTTAGGAATAGGAATCAATACAGAACTGCACTTGGGGCAAAATTTTACAGCCATATAAAATACTGGGCAGAATTATTTATAAAACCTGTGCAATTAGTTTTTTAAATTTGAAAAATGAATAAGTTTTAGCTAAAAATGGCTCCATAGCTCAGTCTGGTTAGAGCACTGGACTCTTATAAAAATTAGGGGAATCCAGGTGTCGGGGGTTCAAATCCCTCTGGGGCCATAAATAATTATTAATACAACCCAGAATTTTCCAAATGAATCAAAGCCATTTGTATTGCCTGCTTAGTATAATCTTTCCTTGTGACTCTTCCATGAGTCAGCAAACCAATAGCCCCTTCGGATGCTCCAATTTTTTCATTGTGTGTTAAGCCTGCATTATAGAATGCCTGATTAGCGTCATTCATACTGCGCCCAAAAATTAAATCTATAATTTTTTTTGGAAACTCAAATGCAGAAGAAAGCCCAATGTTATGAAATTCTCCGTCGTAAATTGAGCAGACACACACATCCATATAGCCTGTTTTTGTTTCTGGAACTTTCATTAAACCGCTTTCTATGCCAAAACTATAATTGCAATTTTTAAAAGAATTTTTAGAGCGATTAATTGCCCCGCTAATAGTTTCTTCGAGAGATTTTGGCTGTTTTGAAACTCCTGAAAAAACATCTAAGGGGTATATTATAAATGGCATTAAAAAATTATAATCAGAAATTACTTCCTTGACAGCCTCTATTTTGATTGGATTTAAAGAACCAAGATTAATGACGAACATAAAAAAAATAATTCCAAGCTCTTTTTATATTTTTATTTTTTTGGGATTGTAATTTTAAGGGCCCTTTTTTAAATTCTTTTTTAGCTTTTTTTGGCTCTATCGCCGGCAAAGTGGTTGCATAACTAAAACCCCCTGTAGATTTTTTCTTCGTGTAAAAAGTCCCTTTCTCTTAACGCCTTTCTCAATCTTTTTCCCTGCCTTTATTACAGCACTATTCTTTAAAATTTTCACACTTATGTCTTCCTCCTTAAAATCAGGCAAATTAAATTCCAGTACAAGCTCTTTTGAATTATTTTTCATAATAATACTAAAAATCAAAACAATGAAAATTTATCTGATGTTAATTCAAATATCCTACAGATTCGGACATCAAAAAATTTATAAAGTATATCTTATAAATATATACAATAAGTGTATACAAAAATGACCGATATATTTGACAACAAAATCCTTTGCGGAAAATGCAACAGCAAAATGGAAAAAGAAAACTTTATCAAGAAAGGATTTGTATTCAGAACTATCGTCTGCCCAAAATGCAGCGATAGAATAATTCACCCTTCCGACGAGAATGAATACAATAAATTTATAAGTTTAAAAAATAAGGAGTTTAGAGTTAAAATGCGGCTGGTCGGAAACAGCTATGCCGTCTCAATTCCAAAAGAAATAGTTTCATTTATGAAAGAGCAGGAAAAAATAATGGACAGCATGGTAAGATTATGCTTTGAGGAAATGGGAAAACTATCTATAAATTTTAATGAAATGGGAAAAAAATAAAATGGCTGGAAAAAAAATAAAACTAAAAGTAGTTGAAGCCCTCCAAGACGATGCTTACAAAGGCATTGCAAGAATAGATACTGAAAAAATGAGGGAGCTTGAAATAAGAAGAGGCGATGTTGTCTTGATTGAAGGGAATCGGGGAACAGTTGCTATTGCTGACAGAGCTTATCCTGCAGATGCCGGCGAGGGGATTATAAGAATCGACGGAATTTTAAGGAGAAATGCAAAGACAGGCATGGGTGATGTGGTTAATGTTTCAAAGGCAGAAATTAAAGAAGCTAAAAAAATAATAATTGCCCCGTCGCAAAAAGGAATTATGGTGCAGGGAAACCCTGAAAATTTAAGAAGGGGCCTTTTAGGAAGGGCTGTTATGAAAGGCGATATCGTTGTTCTTGGCGGAGTTCAAAGAAGGAAGGACCTGCTTTCGGAAGATTTTGGAGATTTAAACGAGATGCTTGGGGGAATGTTTGAAAATATGGGCTTTGGAAATCTTGGAGGAGGCATTAAGCAAATTAAGTTTCTTGTTGTAAATGTCAGCCCAAATCAGCCAGTCATAATAACAGAAAATACCGAGGTAGTATTAAACCCAAAAGCAGTTGAAATAAGCGATGAAAAAATCCCAGAAATCACCTATGAAGAGATCGGCGGGCTGTCTGAAGAAATCAAAAAAATAAGAGAAATGGTTGAACTCCCTCTCAAACACCCGGAAATTTTTCAAAAATTGGGAATTGAACCGCCAAAAGGCGTTCTTTTGCATGGGCCTCCGGGAACAGGAAAAACACTTTTAGCAAAAGCTGTAGCGAATGAATCTGATGCTAATTTTATTTTATTAAATGGTCCTGAGGTAATGTCTAAATTTTACGGCGAGAGTGAGAAAAAAATCAGGGACATTTTTGAAGAGGCGGAAAAAACAGCCCCCACAATTATTTTTATCGACGAAATAGATGCAATGGCTCCAAAAAGAGAGGAAGTTATGGGTGAAGTTGAAAGAAGGGTTGTCAGCCAGCTGCTTACTATGATGGACGGCCTTAAAACAAGGGGGAAGGTTATAGTAATAGGGGCAACAAACAGAGTCAATGCTCTTGACCCTGCATTAAGAAGACCTGGGAGATTTGACAGGGAAATATCAATAAATGTTCCTGGAAAAGAAGGGCGGCTTTCTATTTTAAAAATACATACAAGAGGAATGCCTTTAACTAAAGATGTTAATTTGGAGGAACTTGCTTCGCGCACTCATGGATTTGTCGGGGCTGATCTGGAATCCCTTACCAAAGAATCTGCTATGAATGTTTTAAGAAAACACCTTAATAAAATAAAAATGAGCGAAGAATCAATACCACGGGAAATTTTAGAAAAACTTGTTGTCAAGCAGGAAGATTTCACAGATGCCTTGAAAATTGTCAGGCCTTCTGCTATGAGGGAGGTCTTGGTTGAAACACCGAATATTAAATGGGACTCTGTCGGCGGTTTGGAGGAAGTTAAACGGGAATTAAAAGAAGCCGTGGAGTGGCCGTTAAAATTTCCAAAAAGTTTTGAAAGGATGGGAATAAGGCCGTCGAGGGGGATTCTTTTATACGGCCCTCCGGGAACAGGAAAAACACTTTTAGCAAAAGCTGTAGCGAATGAATCTGAAGCAAATTTTATACAGGTTAAAGGGCCGTCGCTCTTAAGTATGTGGGTCGGCAAATCCGAGGAAGGAATGAGAAAAATTTTTGAAAGAGCCAGGCAAGTTGCACCATGTATTATATTTTTTGATGAAATAGATTCATTGGCAGGAAAAAGGGGATTTTCAGAAGGAGGGGGGGCAAGAGTTACTGAAAGAGTTTTAAATCAATTATTGGCAGAAATGGACGGCCTCGAGGATTTGAATGAAATTCTTATCATCGGCGCAACAAACAGACCAGACATGCTCGACACAGCCCTTTTAAGACCTGGGAGATTTGACAAAATTCTGCTTGTAAATGTCGCAGAAGAAGCAGGAAGATTAAACATTTTGAAAATTCATACAAAAAATATGCCGATTGAACTTACTAAAGAAGAAGTGAAAGAGCTTGATAATGAATTTAAGAATGAAATAGTTGCAGAGGTGGATAAATCATCTGAAAATTTAAAGGAAAACAATGAAAAAAAATCAGAGAAAAAGAAACCACAGATAGATTTTAAATTTTTGAGCAGCAAGGATAGATTATTGTACTATCTTTCCAAAAAAACAGAGGGATATACCGGAGCTGATTTAGAAGCTTTGGCAAGAGAAGCCGCAATGCTTTCATTAAGAGAATCCAAAGAAGCAAAAGAAGTAAATAAAAAGCATTTTGACATGGCATTGGGCAAAATCAAACCCAGTGTGACCAAATCAATAATTGAAACTTATAAAAAAGTTGAAGAAAACTTCTTGAAGTCAGCAAAGGCTGCGCTTCCACCCATAGAAAGCTACCTTGCATAGATTTAGAATGAATTGATTTAAAAAGAAAGGCGTCACGCCTCAAATTCCATCTTGCTCTTAATTTCTTTTCCGTCGATTAAGGCATTCCTCAAAACTCTCACCCCCCTTCTTGACATTTCCCTGATTTTTGCAAAATCTTTTTCATTTTTAATTTCATCTGGAATTATTATCTGCTCTATTTGAAAAATGTGGGTTATCTCTGCTTTTTTGAAATCCGGCTTTTCGAAAACAAAACTTTTGCCAATTTTTTCATCAGTTGTTGTCAATTTGCAAAAATTCGGCTTCGGGATCTTATCATCATTTTTGCCGGGCTTGCCGGATTTTGGCGCTTTTGGCTTTATTTTGATCTCGCTATCGTCAGATTTAAATGTCAGGGCGAAAAAAGATTTTGGAAAATTATTTAATAAATCAATAATTTCGTCGCCGGACATTTCTTTTTTTATTATATACTGCTTAACTCCTTGGAATTGTTTTTTATCCTGAAAATCCAATTTTCCAGTCAAATCACTCGTTGAAACAATTACACCCGTAATATTTGCCCTTTTACTTCCTAATTTTTCTGCAACATCTAAAACAAATTCGTTTGCAAATTCTGCTGTCGTAAAAATTGTATATTTTCCGTTGACATTTTTTGCATTTATAACTGCCCTGTTGCCAAATTCACCCCTGCTGAATTTTTGAAATTGCATACGAACGCTCTCATCAATCTTTTTGTCAAAAATCTTTTTTATAAAATTCATACATTTTCATTGCAAAATTTGCTTATAAATTTTTTGCAAGAATAACAAAACTTTATAAATTTAAAGAGATTATGAGAGAATATCAAAAAGGGGATTATTTAAATAAAAAATGGGCAATGAATTTTTTGGAAAAATTATAACCGCAGTTCTTTTAATGGTGCTTATAATTTTGTCTTTCTTTTTAATAAAGCCGATTTTATTATCAATTATTTCTGCTGTTATTTTGGCATTTATTTTTGCGCCGATTTACAACAGGATTTTTAAAATTACAAATTCAAAGAACTTTTCAGCGTCTTTAATTTGTCTTTTTTTAATAATAATGATTATCCTGCCTTTTTGGTTTTTTACGCCGATAATTATAAAACAGTCATTTAAGGTTTACCTGTTCTCCCAGCAGATAGATTTCATTGCAATTTTAAAAAAGATTTCTCCGAGTTTTTTTGCATCCGAGGAATTTACAAAAGAAGTCGGCTCCATCCTTTATTCTTTTACAAACAAGGTTACCAACTCCACCGTCAATCTTTTTTCCAAACTACTTCTTAATCTTCCGAATTTATTTTTGCATTTTTTAATTGTATTTTTTACACTTTTCTTCACTTTAAAAGACAAAGAAAAAATTATACTTTATATTCAAAGCATACTGCCATTTTCCAAGGATGTTGAAAAAAAACTCTTTGAATCTTCAAAAGGAATAACAATTTCAGTCATATACGGGCAGGTTATAGTCGGAATAATTCAGGGAATTATTGCGGGGGCGGGATTTTTAATTTTTGGGGCTCCAAATGCGCTCTTCCTTACTTTTCTTGCATTAGTTGCGGGGATCTTTCCGGTTATTGGGACGGCAATAGTTTGGCTTCCCGTCGGAATTTATTTTTTTATTGCAGGAAACACTTTCCAGGCATGGGGGATTATCACCTTTGGAATCATTTCCTCTACAATAGATAATTTAATCAGGCCGGCAATTGTTTCAAAAAGGACTATGATGCACCCTGCATTAATCCTAATAGGAATGGTGGGAGGACTGCTTTTATTTGGAATTTTAGGATTTATTCTTGGTCCGTTAATCCTCGCTTACCTTTTCATAATACTTGAAATTTACAGGGATAAAAGAATTCCCGGAGTTCTTTATACAAACCCAAATAATAAAGTTTAGATAAATAAAATATTTTCAGCATTAGCATGATTTAATGAGGAGCAAATGAAATTAAAAGCAAAGCTTTTAAAATGGTCGGCGGGGATTCCTGTGGTAATGCTTAATAAAAATACTGCGGGCAAAATCGGAGTCCATGCTCTTGAAAGAATTTCTATTAAAACAATTTCAAAACACCCAAAAGAAATGTCCACAATAGTTGATATTACCAGTGATAGAGAAATAAAGGAAAATGAGATTGCAATTTCAACTGAAATTCAAAAAAGAATTGAGATTAGGAATGGCCAAAAAATTGATGTTAATTTTGCACAAATTCCTCAAAGTTTGACCTTCATAAAGAAAAAATTAAACAAAAAGCAGTTATCCGAAAAAGAGATCAATGAAATTGTCAAAGATATTGTAAATAATTCTTTATCTGATGCAGAGATTGCCCTTTTCGTTTCGGCGATGTACGAGCATGGATTGACTATGAAAGAGACTATTTTTTTGATAAACTCTATTTTAAAATCTGGCAACAAGCTTAAATTAGGGAAAAAATTTATAACAGACAAGCATTCTATCGGCGGAATTCCCGGAAACAGAACAACTCCCTTGGTGGTCTCAATATGTGCAGCAGCAGGATTAACAATGCCAAAAAACTCTTCGAGAGCAATAACGAGCGCAGCCGGAACAGCTGATGTCATAGAAACCATAGCAAAAGTTGAATTTTCAATTGACGAGCTAAAAAAAATTATAAAGAAAACAAATGCGTGCATGGTCTTGGGGGGATATATAGGATTGGTTCCTGCAGATTCTGAAATAATAAGAGTGGAAAAAATGGTTGGAACTGACCCTGAAGCCCAGCTATTGGCATCAATAATGTCAAAAAAACTTGCCGTCGGAAGCAAATACATCCTAATAGACATACCATACGGAAAAACAGCCAAAGTAAGCAGAAAAAAAGCTATTGATTTAAAGAAAAAATTTGAATATTTGGGAAATCATTACAAAAAAAAATTAAAATGCGTTCTGACAGATGGAAGCCAGCCTATAGGTAATGGTATTGGTCCTGTGCTGGAATTGATTGACATAATAAAAATTTTGGACCCAAAAGAAAACGGCCCAAAAGATTTGGAAAAAAAATCTTTATTTTTATCGGGGGAAATTTTAGAAATGACAGGAAAGGCAAAAAAAGGAAATGGCTCTGAAATGGCAAGAAAAATTCTTTATTCTGGAAAGGCGTTTAAAAAATTTAAGCAGATTATTGCAGCTCAGGAAGGAAACCTTAAAAGAATCAAAAAAGCCAAATTCAAAAAGGATATTTTTGTAAAAAAAGACGGAAAAATTATTGAGATAGACAATATAAAAATAAATTCTTTAGCGAGAATTACCGGATGCCCTATAGACAAATCTGCAGGCCTTTATTTGCACCATCATGTTGGAAACAAGTTAAACAAGGGCGAAAAAATTTTAACAATTTATTCCGAATCAAAATCAAGGCTCGGACAAGCAATCAAATTCTATAAGGAAAAAAAACCGATAAAAATAAAATATTTCTATTAAAATACAAAAAGGATAATACAAAAACATTTATAAAAAATCATCGTTCTAAAATAAAATGCTTGAAAAAATTGTTTGGATGGAAAGGGAAAGAATTTCCGCCCTGGAAAGCCGCGATTCTGTTAAATATTTTGAATTGTGTAATGAGCTTGGGATTAAGCCAGAGGCTGAAGAGCTTTATGAATTCGGAGAGGCTGAAAAAAATTTTCAAAAAAAGTTAGGAGAAGAATTTAAAAAAAGATGGCCGACAAAATATGAAAAATTTTTACATGAAGTCTCTTCGTCGGGGCTAGATCCTTATGATATTTTTTCATTAACCGACGTGAAAAAAAGAATTTTAAGGAATGTTATGAACTACAGAAATTTATGGGGAAAAAATGGAAAAGTTCCTTTAAATAAATGCTCTGATGCCAGAATAGGCAGTGCTTTTAAAAGAGTTTATGAAAACGCCATCAATAAAAATCCTGATTTTAGATAATTATTTATATTTGAATTACTCTTTTTATTTATGGGATTAAACATCCGTGAAATAATACCGCGAAGAGAAATTGAAATTTCAGATTTAAAGGATAAAACAATCTGTGTTGACGCTTTTAATACACTCTACCAGTTTTTGACAACAATAAGGCAGCCTGACGGGACGCCTTTAATGGACAGAAAAAAAAGAATAACAAGTCATTTGTCCGGAATTTTTTACAGAAATGTTAACTTGATTTCTTCCGGAATTAAACTTATTTATGTTTTTGACGGCGAAGCCCCTGAATTAAAAGCCAAAACATACAAAAAAAGAAGAGAGGGAAGAGAATTGGCAAAAGAAAGATACGAGGAGGCATTAAAAGTTGAAGATATAATTGCTATGAGAAGATACTCTGGGCAGATTGCCAGGCTTAATGACGAAATGATAAATGAAAGCATGGAGCTTTTGGAAGCCATGGGAATTGCAGTTGTTCAAGCGCCTGCCGAGGGGGAAGCTGAAGCGGCTTATCTTTGTAAAATAAAAAAAGAAATTTACGCGAGTGCAAGCCAAGATTATGACAGCTTGCTCTTTGGTGCGCCAAAACTAATAAGAAACCTGACATTGGCGAGGAGAAGAAAAACTTTTTCCGGCTGGACAGAAGTAAAGCCTGAAATGATTGAATTGGAAAAAGTTTTGAATTTTTTGGAGATTGATTTGGACCAGATTATATGCCTGGGAATTCTTGTAGGCACGGACTATAATCCGCGGGGAATTCCCGGAATTGGGCAGAAAAAAGCGCTGCAAATCGTCAGAAAATACAAGCATCCTGTTTTAATCTTTAAAAATATGGAAGAAAAAATCAAAGATCTTCCTGAAAAAGACAAATTTGATTGGAAAGAAATTTTTGAACTTTTTCACAAGCACAAAGTAACCGACGCCAAAATTAAATTTGGAAAAATTGACGAAGAAAAAATAAAAAAAATACTGGTAAAAAAGCATGATTTTTCTGAAGAAAGGATTGAAAAGCAGATTGAAAAATTAAAAGAAGCTGAGGAAAAGCAAAAACAAAAAAATCTTGATGAATGGTTTTAGGATTTTTTATAATCTTTAGAAATTATTCCTGCTCACTCCGGCTTTTTCTTTTTGTGTTTCAACGTCCAAAGTCCGAGGACAAAAAAAACAAGTCCGAGGAAAAAAGTTATGACTTTTTCATATATAAAGTCCTCAAAGCTGAAAATCATGAGCAAAGCGCCGAAAATTAAAAGAAATGTTGCAAGTCCAAATGTCCAAATAACATAAGCTCCGACAGCTATAAGGAGTAGTGGTATAATTGAAGCCAATAAACCTCCTGAAAATCCGATATTAAAGAAAAAGGTTTCAAAATCCCATCCACTTCTGTTGACTCCCCAAACTATAAGCAAAGAAAGTATGAATGCAACAATTCCCGCAGTTGATGTATTTGGGCTTCCATCGGCATTTTTAAAAATTTTTGACGTCGCCATTTTA
>Ga0209541_10012241_pt1 | contig 13304 bp, 10 predicted proteins | sample RifCSPlowO2_01_FD_184027 | JGI IMG/M metagenome (GOLD analysis project Ga0209541, IMG submission 184027) | Groundwater microbial communities from Rifle, Colorado - Rifle CSP2_plank lowO2_0.1 (SPAdes) (version 2) | ecosystem: Environmental > Aquatic > Deep subsurface > Groundwater | place...
CTTGGCCCGGCTGCCGGCCTTGCCGGCCCGGGATTGTTTTTGGCGATGATTCTCGGAGCGGGAGTAGCCTTCCTCAATCTTCAAATGTACCTGGCTCTCGGCACTACTTTTCCCGAAGCTGGCGGGGGCTATCTTTGGGTGCGAAAAGGATTAGGAAATTTCCAAGGATTTCTGGCTGGCTGGCTCAGCTGGTTTGCCCACGCGGCCGCCTGCGGCGTTTACGCCTTAAGCTTTGGTTTCTACGCGCACCAATTTTTAAAAATTGTTGGCTTTAACCTGAATCTTAATCTGGAATTTTTCTCCAATGAAAAGATTATCGCCGCCATCGTCATTTTAATTTTTGGCTATCTTAATTGGCGCGGCACCCAAACCACCGGCCAGGCCGGAAATTATATAACCAGCGGCCTCTTGGGAATTCTTTTCTTATTTATTTTATTCGGCGCTTATAAAATTCTTGCCTCTCCTCAACCGCTGGGAAATTTTACTCCCCTGCTTCCTTCCGGACTGCTGGGCATTTTGTCAGCCGCGAGCTTTTTTTACATTGCCTTTGAAGGCTCGGAAATCCAAGTGCAAGCCGGGGAAGAAACTAAAAACCCGGCCCGGGATTTAAAAATCGGCTTACTCACCTCTTGGGCAATTGTTTCTTTAATTTATGTTCTAATCAGTCTGGTAATTATTGGCGCTACGCCCTCGCCGCAAGGCGCGCCGGTTTGGACTTTATTGGCCTCTTTTGGCGAAGGCGCGATTGTCAATGCCGCCCGTAATTTTCTGCCGTTTGGCGGCACCCTGATGGTAATTGGCGGCCTGCTCGCAAACCTTGCCGCGCTTAACGCCACGATTTATTCTTCCAGCCACGTGGCTTTTGCTTTGGCCAGAGACAAAAACATTTGGACTCACCTTGCCCAAATCCACAGCAAAAATTTCACTCCTCATCTTGCCGTTATTTTGTCGGTTCTTTTAATCGTCGCCATGGTCCTTTCCCTGCCGCTTTTTGACGTTGCCAGCGTCGCGAGTTTGTTATTCGTACTTCTGTTTCTACAGCTTAACCTTGCCGGCACCCACCTCCATTACAAATTTCCCAAAACCAAATGGGTTTATAAAATTCCGCTTTTCCCGATTACTCCGGTGCTCGCTGTTGTCCTTTACGCGCTCCTTGCCCTGACAATGCTTCAAGTCAACTTAAACGCTTGGTTAATTGCCATCATCTGGACACTTCTTGGCTTGGTAAATTACTTAAGTTATGCCCAAACTTTAAGCCGCGAGCAATTTGAAAAAGAAATTGTCTACGAAGAATCGGTTCGGGTCGGTCCCAAAACCGGACGCCGGATTTTAATGCCCATCGCGCCGGAAATAACTGCGGAAGAATTGAAAAGTCTGTCGGAAATCGCTTTTGCGCTGGCCAGCGAATTTAGCGGAGAAATTATTGCCGTGAAAATCTATTCGGTTCCCCAGCCGCTCACTCTTTTTGAAGGCGCAACCATGAAACACGACCGCCAAATTTTTGAAAACCTTAAAATCTGGGTGAATGAGTGGAACGCCAAAACCCCGGATATAAAAGACGTGAATCTCCACAGCTTGTTGCTGGTTGGCCGCGATATTGTGGATACCATTTTAGACGTCGTCAAAATGGAAGATTGCGATCTCCTGCTTTTAAACTGGGAAGGATATACCCAAACCAAAGGAACGATTTTCGGCAGCAAAATTGACCGCATTTTACGGGAATCCAAATGCGATTTATTGGTGGTGAAAAATCCAAAGCCGATCGCTTCCTTGATGCTGGCGGCTCATCCGGCCGGCGACAGCCCATATCTCCCGCTGATGGGCGGAATTTTTACCGCGCTAAAAAATTATTATCAGCCGAAAACCGAACTGATCAGCATTCTTGACTATCGCACTCCGTTTTACCTAAAACCGGATCCGTCAGTGCTTTTAAAACCGCTTCATCTAAAAAGAAAAGATTTTGGAGAAGTGGAATTTTTTAAAGCCAAATCCGTCATCACCGCTATCATTGATGAAACGAAAACTAAAGAAACCAGTTTGGTGATTATCGGCGCTTCCCGGCCGAAGCTCCTGGGCGAAATCCGTTTCGGCAATATTCCGGAACTGCTCGCCAAACATCTGAATACTTCCCTTCTCATTGTCCGAGGCCACCAAGGATTGGCTGAAGCGCTTTGGGAAAAAGCGCTCAGAAAACTAAGTTAATTTGTCGGGGAGCCGGGAATCGAACCCGGTCTTTACGCACCCGAAGCGCACGTACTACCGGTATACTACTCCCCGTGAATTTTGGCCCTTCTTAAATAAGTTATAATATAATCATGGCCAGTAATCAACTGAAAAAACAATTTGAAAAAATCAAGGAAAGGGGCAGGGAAGAACGTCAGAAAATCAAAAGATTAGTTATCAAAAGAAAAGATGATTTTTTGACGGCGCTGGAGAAAAACTGGCGCGATTGGTCTCTGAAACCGCTGACGAACTTGTTTTATAAAATGGGCGTCACGGCGAATCAAATCACCGGCTTGGGTTTTGGATTAATCGGAATAGCGGTCTGGATGCATTTTCTAAATTACAGTTTGCCACGCCAGCTTCTTTTACTGTTCCTGGCCGGAATCACTGATCTTCTGGATGGTCCCGTTGCCAGAAACAACAACAATGTGACTATTCTCGGCACTTGGCTGGACCATATTCGCGACGGCCTGCTCGTTGCCTGGGCCACTTACTTAATCTACAAGTTCAATTTATTGGGTTTGGAGCTGATTATAATTTTGTGGTCTTTGCAGGCAATTCTGGTTTGGATTACCTTAAAAGATTTTTTAATCCGCTATTTAAAAGGCCTGTCCGAAACCGAAGAAAAAGTTTTAATTACCAAATTTTCTTTAGATAACCTTCAGGCATCGCTTACCGGCCGGCTGCAGTTTTTCTGCTGGACCGCCGGTTACGGATTTTTACTCGGTTCGCTGGTTTTAACAATTCCTTATGCCGCCACTATCGGCCAAAGCTTTGTAATTCTCGCTATTATTTTCTCAGCTCTTAATATTTCCGAAAGCTACCAGAAATCTATTTAAGGATCGCTCAACTATTTTTACAAACCAGCCAGTATATTTCTATGAGCTTACTCACTCCGCCTGCATTTCTGACGGCACCGGCATCGTTCCGCTCCTGCGGCGGAACGCGCCTACGCCTCGCCCTGAAATTTTTTGCTTCGCAAAAATCCAAGCATTTCAGGGCTCCGTAGTTGCCGCACGAAACACAGGCAGAGCTCATTATATTGTTTACGGAGTAAATTACTGGCTGATTTGTTTGATAAAAATAGCCTCGCTTAGTTGTTTCCTATAATTTTCCAAGCTTTGATTGAACAGGTTTAATAGCTTGGCTTAAAAGAGTAAAGAAATCTTGTTTATCTGTCACAAATTTAGTATAATACAATTAAGAAAGCACCAAACATTAAGTAATGGGATAATTGACAAAATATCTTTTCCGTGTTAAATTTTATTAATTAATAAACCCCTACGGGGATAGACGATGGGTGTCTAATGCTCTATCAATCACTAGTGGCACTAGACAGGGAGCATCATCTACCCCCGCAGGGGTTTATTTTTTAAACTGCCTCACTATTTATTTCTGATTTTAAAACAAATACTCCGCGCTCATCTTTTACTTTTTCCAAAATTCCTTTTTTCTTCCACATATAAACCATTGCACCTTGAATATTTCTACGAAGAAGATTAACTTTGTGTTTCTTATCTAAAGCTTTTTTAACTTCTTTAATTCCCATTTTAGAACCTTTATCTTGCATAACTTTTATAATTTCATTCATTAAAACAAGCCCATCTGGTAGGGATTCTGACAAATTTTCCCGGCTATCACTAAGACCGGTTAATTGTAATAACTCAGTTTGAGCTTGCTCAATAGTTTCTTCTAATTCTGTAATTCTATTAAGTCGCTCTTTAAGCTGTTCTTCTAATTTTTTAGTATGTTTTTTCATATACCTTTATTATACACCTTTGGTTTAATAATGCAAGGGTATATAATAAGGGTATATAAAAAACTAGTATACTGTCAAGGGATGCTCGCTTTAAGAATAACGAGCTACCTGTCTGCCGTGCGGTAACTTTATAATCCAGCAAAGCGAAGATTATCTCTTGTGCGGAAACTACGGAAGCGCTAAAAGATTGGTTTCCGCGAAGCGGAATTTTAGCGCTGAGGCGTAGCGGGCGGCTACCGCTGGAGTAGCCGAACCGCGGTTCCGCAAAGAGATAATTTGAGCGACCTTATTTTACAAAATACTTTTTCTTAATCTCTTCCTCAATTCTGGTTTGGGCTTCGTCCGCGGATTTGCGGGCGAATTTGGCCATTTCCGCTAATTTTTTTTCTTCCAGCTGGCCCAAATCTTTTACGCGGCCAATCAAAACTTCCCGAACATTCAAAGCTGGGTCATCCAGCACTTCCTCTAAAAGCACGGCTAAAATCGCCCCCACTTTTGGACTGGCCGGAATTCCGGCTTCTTGCATCACGTCTTCGCCATTCACCTTCAGCATTTTGGCGCTGATCGGGTCCTTGCTTACTTTTTCAATCCGGAATTTCAAATGCCGCAAGCGGTATGGCTGGGCTTTAGGCACCCCCGAACCAATCCGGTCCGCTTCCCGTAATTTGAAAAGGTCATCAATATTCTCCGGGCCAACTCGGCGAAGCAGGCGCCGCGCTCCGGCGTCCGTCACAGTCTCCGGGTCATAAACAAACATATGTTCCCGCACGAGCAGCGCTATCCTCTCCGTCAAATCTTTAGAAAACTTCAGCCGGTCCAAAATTTTTAAAGCCATTTCTTCTCCCGCGATTTGATGGCCGTAAAAAGTGCAATCCGGCCCCTCGCCCTGTTTGGTTGCCGGCTTCCCAACATCATGTAAAAGCGAAGCAATCCTGACTATCAAAGAATAATTCTGTTTTGCCGCATATTCCAAAGCCCGGATATTATGTTCAAACACCGTATAAATATGATGCTTATTCTGCCCCACGCCAACACCTTCTTCCAATTCCGGCAGCACTTGCTTCAGCAATCCCGATTCCTGCATTTTCCGAATACCATCAGCCGCTTCGCTCGTCATTAATAGTTTCTCCAATTCATCGCGAACCCTTTCCTTGGAAATAAACTCCAAAAGGCCGGCGTGTTTTTTAATGGCCACTTCGGTTTTATCTTCAATTTGAAATCCGAGCTGGGCCATAAACCGCACTGCCCGCATTAGCCGTAAAGCATCTTCTTGGAACCGTTCTTCTGGATTGCCAACTGCCCGAAGAATTTTATTTTTTAAATCTTCCTGGCCGCCAAAAGGATCAATAATTTTTTTTGCTGCCATCCCCTCAGCAAGGTTCAGAGCAAGCGCATTCACCGTAAAATCACGGCGCGCCAAATCTTCTTCAACTGTTTTCGCGAATTTAATTTCATCCGGATGGCGTTTATCGCTATATTTGCCCTCTAATCTATATGGGGTAACTTCTACAATTTTTAGTGCCAGGTCTTCACTCCGATTTTTAACGCCTACGGTTCCAAATTGATTTTCATATACGCTGTCCGGAAATAATTTTTGAATTTCTTCCGGCTTAGCATTAGTAGTAATGTCCCAATCTTTCGGCTCCTTGCCGAGCAAAAGGTCGCGGACACAGCCGCCGACTAAATATGCCTCAAAACCGGCTTTTTCCAAAGCCGAGCCGATTTCTAAAATTTCTTTTTTCTCCAGCTTTTCCATAGAAATTTCTCTCTCTTTATAATTATCTTTCTTATTGAGAAATTTTTCCATTTATCGTATCCTAACAATAAAATATCAAAATTATAAGTCCCCGTGGTGAAATGGATATCACGCATGGCTTCGAACCATGAAGTCCGGGTTCAATTCCTGGCGGGGGCACAAACAATCCCCCACATAACTTATGTGGGGGATTAATTTCCGCCAAGTAAAACTGTAACTAATCTACTAAGAAGAAAAATGGGTTTTGATATTTTTGGCCCTTGGGAGATTGGAGATTTTAATGGCGCGACTGGATAACTTGGAACAGGATAGGACGGCGGAGGCAGAGATTGAATATCGGTCGGCGGCTGAAGATTTTGATATTGCTGCTGATACTGTTGTTGATATTGCTCCTGAATTTTTTGAAGCTCTTCCGAAGATGGCGGCTGACCGCTCGGAAAACTTCCTGGCGCTCCGCCGCTAGGCAGTTGAAATCCTTCCCTTAATTTTTCTATCGGGCTTTCGCCAATTCTCTGCCGCAATTCCTCGGTTCTTGAAGCTCCGATCGGAGAACAAGCCCGTCTGCCAAAAACATCCGTTATAAATTCCTGGCCCTCCGGGCAAGAAGTCGGAGAACAGTATTTATTGCCTCGGTTGTCCTTTTTTGTTTCAAAACCCGATTGGCATCTTACCTCAGATGGAGTCTTTTCGGATATGAACGCGTCACACTCCGCCCCATGAGTCTTACAATAAGCATTACATTCTTCTACGCTTCCGCAGCCGCCCGGTCCTGATCCCCCGGCATAAGGAGTAGTAGCCGGAGTTTTAAAAGCATCGCATTCTGCTTTGTGGCCTTCTTCCTGGCAATAACGAATGCATTCCTCCGGCGTGGCGCAACCGCCGGGACCAACAAATTTTTCCCCGCTAGGAATCCTACCCGGGCCAGGGAATGCGCTTCCTGGACCGCCAGGAAAACCACCTGGGCCGCCAGGGAATTGTCCGCCAGTCGCGCCACCGCCAGGAAATTCACCGGGCGGACCGCCGCCGGGCGGGCCCATGCCGCCGCATTCTTCTGGATGCTCCTGGCAATACGCCATACATTCATCAATAGACTTACAACCGCCAGGGCCGCCGAATCCTCCTCCACCGGGAAATCCTCCCCCCGGTCCGCCAGTTGGCGGCTGAAAATCTTTGCAAGCTTCCGGATTGGATTCGCAGTAAGCTTGACATTCTTCTGGGGACTTACAGCCGCCGGGACCAGAAAACCCGCCAGGACCACCAGGTCCGCCCGGAAATCCGCCGCCTGGACCGCCGAATTGAGAAAATGCTGATTCAAAACATTTGCGGATTTTTTCGCCGATCTCCGGCCCGCCAAAGAAATCGCCTGATTCCAGCCCAGCAAGGCCGCCCGGTATAGATTCTTCAATACAAGCTTTGGCTTCCGGCGGCGCCTGGTCCAAAGCTCCGCGAAGCTGCTGCCGGCCTTCTTCCATTCTCCGCAAATCTTTTTCCTCCAAAAAGCCGTTTTCTTTTGCCCACTCAAAACAGGCTTTTTGATTTTCCGGTTTTTCACAATAGGACTTGCACGACTTCCCCTTACAGCCGCCGGGGCCAACGCCGCCGGCTTTTTTAAATTGTTCAAATCTTTTCGCGTCTTCATCGGAAACCAAATCGTGTTTTCTGGCGAACTCAAAACATTCATCCAGATTATCCCCGGACTCGCAATACGCCTCGCATTCTTCTTTGGACTTGCAGGCGCCGGGAGTTTCCCCTCTTTGCATCAGCGGCAAAAACTTTTCCGCCTCCCTTAACTCTTCGTCGCTAAGAAAACCGGATTGTCTCGCGAAAGCAAGGCATTCTTCGCCATGCTGAGGATTTTTGCAATAAGCTTCACAGGCGGTCTTATTGCGGCAATCGCCGGGCAATTTTGCTCCGCCCTTAACCGCCGCCCGGATTTTCTTCGCTTCTTCCAAGTCTTTGCCGGATAAAAATCCGCTTTCTTCGCCAAAAGCCAGACAAGCATCTATATTGGTAACGTCGCCGCAATAAGCTTCGCAGCTAACTTTTGAATCGCAGTTGCCCGGCGTGTTGCCGCTGTCCAATACTTTTTTAAATTGTTTCGCTTGGGCCGCTTCTGCCGCAGTAATCAAATTATGGCTCTCGGCAAAGGCAACGCATTTTTCCAGATTAGCCGGCCGGTCGCAATAAGTCTTGCATTCGGATTCATTTTTACAATTCCCAAGTTCCGCAACCGGATAAGTAATTTCCACTTTGGCCGGAGCCGGAGCCGGCTTTTCTTCAGCCGCCGGAGCAGGCGCTGGCGCCGGCGCCGGAGCTTCTTCCTCTACTTTTTCTACCACCCTCTTTCCGGCTGTTACATTATTTTTTAAAGGAGAAAACTCAAACTTCTCTTCATTCCCTTGGCAATCCACCACTAAACCGGTGGTTCCCGCGGCAAAATCCGCTTCATTAAAAGCGCCGATGTTATCAATAACGCGGCTGGTGGGACAACCGCCTAGTCCTCCTCCGTAAGAACTTTTCTCCGGCGCTTTTACGGAAAATTCCTGAATTCCTTGCGGGTCCCGAATCGTCAAAATAAAATAGCCGGTGCCCGGATCTCTTTTAAAACTAAGGCTCGCGTTGCCGGTTGTTTGGGCCTGCGCTTGAATAATCAAAAAACCGGAAACTAAAACCGCCGCGGCAACAATCAAAACCGGCAATAAAAAATTATGGCGTAAATGGATTCTTGTAAACATCTTTGAATGGGTTAGTTTTGTCCAGAGGATTTAATTCCGGCACTTTCCCTCCCAATGGATTAGAAGGCACGTCCGTTCCAGGCAAGGGAGTTTCGGTTAAAACTTGAAGCGCCTCTTCGGTAGTTTTAATCGGCTTGACTCGGAAATAAAAATACCAAACTGCCGCTCCGGCAAGGAGTAAAAATAAAAGCGCCGCCAGAAGCAACTTTATTTTCATTAAATCAATTATAACAGATTGAACGGCTTCTAAGGGGAAAATTGTTAATAACTTTTAAATAAGCTGCGCCAAAATAAAGATAAGACAAAAATAGCGGTGCCGCTCAAAATAAAAATCGGTCCGGGGGAAAGTTGGTAAAGATTGGAAAAATAAACTCCCAAAACCGAAGAAAAGATGCCGGCGACAATGCTTAAGGCCATAAATCCGGTTAAACTTCGGGCGATATTTTTGGCGGCGGCGGCCGGAATAATAATCAGCGCGCCCATCAAAAGCGCGCCAACGAATTTAATGCCAAGCGCTACGCCTAACGCGAAAAGAAATAAATAGGCCAGCTCTATTTTTTTTGATTGGATTCCTATGGAATGCGCCATCTCCGGCGAAACCATATGAAGAGCAAGTTTCTTGTGAATAATCCAAAGGGCGGCAATGATTGCCGAAGAAAGAATAACCGACAGCCAGACATCTGCTTCGGTTAAAGAATTAATGTCTCCCAATAGCGCCTCCAGTAGTTCCAAATCCGAAATTAAAAGCGAGCCCAACGCCAGGCTCGCGGTGAAAAATATTCCCACAATCGTATCCACCGAAAGAGCGCTCTTAAATTCCAAAAGCCAGATGCCGATTACCGCCGCGAATAAAAATAAAAGCGCGCCGAGCGTCGGATTCGCGTGAAAAACCAAAGCCAGGGCGATTCCAGGCAGGGCAACGTGGGAAAGCGCGTCCCCGACCAAAGACATTCGTTTTAAAATCGCAAAAACCCCGAGCAGGCTCGCCGCCGCCGAAACGAAAATCGCTGTTAATAATTGCATGTAAATGGATAACATTGGATTTAATGGTGTTGGTGGCTTTCCAAATGATGGAAAAAAGTATGGTGCCCGCCGTACAATTTTTGCATTTGTTCCGGGCTTAAAACTTCTTGCGGCGGCCCAAAGCAAATTTTCCTGTGATTCAGACAGAGAACTTGTTCCGCGTACCGGTATACCACGTTCAAATCATGGGAAATTAAAATAATCGTTAAATGAAATCGGTCCTGCAAATGGTGCACAAGCTGATAAATTGATTCCTGGCCGCTAATATCAATATCGGCTGTCGGCTCGTCAAACAGCAAAACTTCCGGCTTTCCCAAAAGAGCCCAGGCGATTAAAATGCGCTGGCGCTGGCCAACCGAAATCTCCCCCAAACCGCTGTCTAAAAGTTTTTCCTCCAGCAAAACCGACTTTAGCGCCTCGCGTGCTTTTTCTTCGGTAAAATTTTTCGTTTGGCGCAATTGTAAAAATTCCCGAACGGTCAGCGGAACATCAGTTTCAATTTCCATTCTCTGAGGCACATAGCCGATTCTTACTTTCGGCCGCCACTGAACAATGCCTTGATAAGGAATCATCCCAAGTAAAGCGCGAAAGAGCGTGGTTTTCCCGGCGCCGTTGGGGCCGATTACCGCTACCGCCTTGCCCTCTTCCACTTCCAAATCCAAATCTTCAACCACTTTTTGGCTGCCCAAACTGACATTTAAATTAGAAACTTTTAAAATTGGTTCGGAATGGCCCATAAGATATACTTATTATTATAGTATGGAATCTTTTCTATTTCATTACCTTACTTTTTGGGAACCGCTGGCTTACATATTAATTTTCATCGGCATGATGCTTGAAGGCGACACCGTGCTTTTTATTGCCGCTTTTTTAACTCATCAAGGAATTCTTCATCCTTTACCAATGCTGCTGACGGCGCTTTGGGGAATGATTCTCGGTGATAATCTTTGGTATAGCCTGGGTTTTAAATTAAGAAATTCAAATACCGCTTTAAACCGCTGGGCGGAAAAGCTGGCTCAATCCTTCGATGAACATTTTAAAAAACATCCTTTCCGCACGATTTTTCTTTCTAAATTTACTTATGGCGTTGGACACGCAATTTTTTTTCGCTCTGGAGCAATCAGAATTAAATGGAATAAGTTAGAACAAAGCGATATTTTAGCTACCCTCTTTTGGATGCTGATTGTCGGCGGACTGGGCTATTTCACCAGCGCCTCTTTTTCTTTGGTTAAACATTATTTGAAATTTGGCGAAGTGGCGCTGCTGCTCGGCTTAATTATTTTTTTTGCCTTAGAACATTTAATGGTTAAAAAATCAAAAAGGGGATTTTAATTTTGTGCGCCCAGCAGGGATCGAACCTGCGACCATCACGTTAAGAGCGTGCTGCTCTACCAACTGAGCTATGGGCGCTTATTTTATATTTTATCTAAACTTTTTCAAATTTTCAACTTTATTTTCAACCATCAAATAATAATGGCGGTTCTCATAAAAACATACCGACATTATAAACTCCACTCCTATTGCTCTTTCAAAAAACTTGGTATAATATACACATCTTAAAATATGGCTGACGTTTTACTTTCAACCGAACTCGCGGCTATCCCGGGAATCGGCCCGAAATTCGCTTCTCGGCTAAAACGGCTTAATATCCAAACCGTCAAAGACCTGCTTTGGCACTTCCCTTTTCGCTACGAAGATTATTCCCTAATCGTTCCGATTGCCGAAATCGCCATTGGCCAATCAGCAACTATTCAAGGAACCGTCAATCAATTAACTACCCGCCGCACCTGGAAAAAAAATCTTTTAATCACCGAAGCGATTATCGTGGACGAAAGCGGGGGCATAAAAGCGGTTTGGTTTAATCAGCCCTACCTTAATAATATCCTGCGCGAAGGCAACCGGTATAATTTTGCCGGCAAAATTACCAGCTCCAAACGGGAAATCTACTTAGCCAGCCCTTCTTTTGAAACCATTGACCGAATGGGCCGCAGCGAAACCAAGCACACCGCCGGCTTAATCCCGATTTATCCGGAAACCCGCGGCCTGACTTCCAAAGGGCTGCGCTATTTAATAAAGCCGCTTTTAAAAGATCTGGAGCCGCTGAAAGAATTTATTCCGGAAAAAATTTTAAAGGGAAATAAACTTCCGGATATCAATCTGGCCCTAAAAAGAATCCATTTCCCCCTGGCAGCCAGCGACGCCGAAAACGCGAAAAAACGATTTGCTTTTGAAGATTTGTTTTTCCTTCAATTAAATAACCTCAAAATGAAATCCCGGCTGGCCGAAAAAAAATCTTTTCCGATTAAAATCAACCTTCAAGAAACCGCTTTTCTAATAGCGAATCTTCCTTTCCAGCTAACCAACTCCCAAAAAGAATCCTGGAAAGAAATTTTAACCGATCTTCAAAAATCCCAGCCGATGAACCGCTTGCTTCAAGGCGATGTCGGCTCAGGGAAAACCGTCCTTGCCGCCCTGGCCGCGATTTTAACGGCCAAAAACAACCTTCAAACGGTTTTCATGGCTCCCACGGAAATTTTAGCCGGCCAGCATTATCGGACTATCGCCAAAATTTTTCCGGATTTTACGGACGGCATCGCCCTTTTAACCGCGGCTAAAAATGAATTCAACTATGAAGGGAAAGCGGCCGCTAAAATATCCCGACCCCAACTCCTAAAAGAAATTGCCGGGGGTAAAATAAAAATCGTTATCGGCACCCATGCCGTTATCCAAAAAGGGGTGAATTTCCAAAATCTAGCTCTTGCCATCGTAGACGAACAGCATCGCTTTGGCGTAACCCAAAGAGCCGCCTTGTTAAAAAACGAAAAGAATAACCTGCCCCATTTCCTCAGCATGTCCGCCACCCCGATTCCCCGAACGCTTTCCCTCACGGTTTTTGGCGATTTGGATTTATCCACCATTACCGAACTGCCGGCTGGCCGAAAAGAAATCATCACTAAGGCGGTCTCTCCGGAAAATCGCCAAAAAGCTTATGATTTTATTAAAGAGCAAATCAAAAAAGGGAAACAGGCTTTTGTAATTTGTCCCCGTATTGAACCGGGAACGCTTAAAGAAGGAGGGATTTTAACGGAAGCAAAAAAGAAGGCCTTGGAACTAAAATCGGTCAAAGAAGAATTTGAAAAATTATCCAAAAAAGTTTTTCCGGATCTCCGGGTAACGATGCTTCACGGCAAAATAAAAGCTAAAGAAAAAGACCAAATCATGAAAGATTTCCAAGATAGAAAATATGATATTTTAGTTTCTACTTCGGTAGTGGAAGTTGGCGTGGATGTGCCGAATGCCGCCATTATGATGATTGAGGGTTCGGAAAGATTCGGCTTAGCCCAACTTTACCAATTTCGGGGCCGAGTGGGCCGCAGCGACTATCAATCCTTTTGCCTGCTTTTCAGCGATTCTGATTCCGCTCTGGCGCAAAAAAGATTGCGTTCCTTGATTAATGCCAAAAACGGTTTTGAGCTGGCGGAAATGGACTTGCAGCTCCGCGGACCGGGACAATTTTTAGGCGAAAGCCAAACCGGTTTGCCGGATGTGGCGATGGATGCCTTAAAAGATATACGATTAGTTAAAGCGGCTCGAGATGCCGCTAAAGAAATTCTCTCTAACGATTCAAATCTCGACCACTATCCGACCCTGGCGCAAAAATTGCGGGAATTTGAAAGGCAGATTCATTTAGAGTAATCCTAATTAACGCTTCTTAGGCGTGACCCAAAAACAACTCGGAAACCCTCGGTTTTCCGACGCCCGCTATGCTATAGCATAGCGGTCTGCCTTCCTACACGGGAAACTCCCG
>Ga0209541_10012243_pt1 | contig 13301 bp, 11 predicted proteins | sample RifCSPlowO2_01_FD_184027 | JGI IMG/M metagenome (GOLD analysis project Ga0209541, IMG submission 184027) | Groundwater microbial communities from Rifle, Colorado - Rifle CSP2_plank lowO2_0.1 (SPAdes) (version 2) | ecosystem: Environmental > Aquatic > Deep subsurface > Groundwater | place...
TTGATGAAATCTTTAGCGGTGAAAGACGTTCCCCGGCTCTTGCTCATTTTCTGGCCGTTGACGGTAATAAACCCGTGAACCGTCAATTTGGGCAAGGGAATATCCATCGCCATCAACATGGCCGGCCAAAATAAGAAATGAAAATAGGAGATATCTTTGCCGATGAAATGGTAAATTTCGCCTTTCTTCCAATAGGCTTCCCAGGTGGTTTTATGTTTATCTGTATAATTTTTGGTGGAGGAGATATAGCCAATGGGAGCATCCATCCAGACATAGAAATATTTTGTTTCACCGGTTTCTTTTTTGCTGCCTGGGATTTCAAATCCAAAGTACGGTGCGTCTCTGCTGATACACCAATCTTCGAGTCCTTTATTCATCCATTCTTGGAGCCAATTACGCACTTCCGGCTGGAAATTGGCTTGCGAGAGCCATTGCTTTAATTGAACCGAAAATTTACTGAGGGTAAAAAAGTAATGCTCACTTTCTTTTTGTATTGGAGTTTTACCGCAGATACTGCAATGAGGGTTGATGAGATTGATTGCTTTGAGGACGCTGCTGCAATTTTCACAGACGTCGCCATATTGGTCGGCAGTGGTGCAGTTGGGACAGGTTCCTTTGACGTAGCGATCAGGCAGGGAGCGCTCGCAATGTGTACAATAAATAACATGAATTTTTTTACGAAAGATATAGCCCTTCTTTTTTAAGGTGGTGTAGAATACTTCACACAACTCTTTATTTTCCGGGGAATGGGTTTTGTAATAGTTGCTAAATTCTATAAGAAATGATTTGAAGTCCTGCTGATGTTCGATCCAGAATTTTTCAGCAAATTTTTCAGGGGGTATTCCGGCTTTCTGAGCATTGACTTCAACTGGAGTTCCGTGCATGTCGGAGGCACAGATATAAAGAACGTCTTTATTCTGCAGTTTGAGGAAGCGGGCATAGATATCTGCCTGGATGTATTCTAATAAGTGGCCGATGTGGATGGAACCGTTGGCGTAAGGAAGAGCGGCGGTGATGAGGATTTTTGAGGAAGAAGATTTATTTTTAGGAACAATACTTTTTTTAGCTTTGAGAAACGATGGCGGCATGAGGTGAGAAAACAGAGAGAATTATATAAAGATTGCTGAAGTATTATGCACCGTGCACTTTCTTATAACATTTCTTGTATCTTGGAGAAAAGTGAAGCGTATTCTGATGGACGGATATAATAACCTGCATCCATCAACGCGTTGATTGATTGAATCAACTCTTTATTGGTAATTATTTTTTTATGAGCAGCTAAAAATAATACCGTTGTGGTTCTCATTGTTTCTACTTCATGACTTTTGGCAACTTTTATAGCATAGGCATCATCAAGCAAGAGAGTATCCTTAGTCTCCTTGGCTAAAGAAATGGCTGCACTTTCCCCTAAACCCAGAGACAATTCTAGAATTTTTCGATGATTTCGAACTTTAAGCCATTGCTGTGCCAAGGCTTCCTCGATAGTAGCATACCCAGGCTTGCCTTCAACCAACACTTCTTGCTGTACTGCCGATGGAATGATTATTTCTGTAAAGATTTTCTTGAGCAAGCTAAGCTTTCCAATTTTACTTAAGAATATGATAGGGGCAGCGTCAGAAATCATTTCCTTTCACCGTCTCTTGCTCAGAACTCCCACATCTTTTTCCAGGTCTTCTTTAGAATAACTAGTCCAATTAACCTGCTGCGCTTTGACCAGATCGAGCATTTCCCATAATGAGACCCCGCACTGCTGGGCCGCTTTACCTAGGGAAATTTTGCCGGCTCGTAACTTTTCCAGAGCATGCTCTACCTTCCACTCTTGCAATGAACGCACCAAGAGTCTGCGAACGACCTCGCTGCGATCAGCCTGCCAACTCTTTTCCACTTCTTCCAGATCTCCCACCATGGAATCCTCAACTCGCAGGGATATAGTTGCCATTGTGTTCATTGTAATACATTGCATATATTTAAATGTTTCGGGCTAAATTTAGTAAGTTAGAATTCTGATAGCTAAAATCCGCTTTAGCTTGGTATTATTCCATATTCTTTTCCGTATCGCTGATTAAACCGCTCAATGAGCTCATAGGTGCTGCGGCGAAAGCCGATGATGTGGCCTTTGCCATCGTTGACTTGGGGAATATCGCTGTGATTGAGGGGGGTAACAAAAGATGGAATTTTTGAGGCCCCATTTTTAGCTTTAGCTGGGTCGTGGTGATTAATCCAAAAGCCTTCTAAGAGATGCTCACCAGAATATGATGTATCAGCCACTTTCTGTAAATAATGATAATTCTGCTGAGCTATAGTATCATCTAATTCAAACCCATCATTACTCATGGTTTTAATATTCACGCTATTTCCCTTACTGCCATCATCAACCCTGCCCTCTTTGTAGGCAAAATCTCTTCCTTCCTCTAATTGAAATAAACCGGCGATGTGCCTAATATATTGCCATACCGAACGCTGAGCTAATTTGTGTGAGGTATTAAACACAATTTCATTAAGCTTATGCTGCTTTGCGGTTTGTAAAATAGCTTTGGTGTAGAGAGGAAGCCACCGAGCTTCTTGATTTGGCTCTTCTAGGAAATCGGCGATGTCCTGAAGTATGACCACACCGTCAACATACAATAGTTCTTTTTTATTTTCATCATTTTTATCTGTACACCTGGCTAAGAAAGCTTTTCCAACGGTTGATTTGTACTTTCCGGCTTCATAGAGGTTGGCTGCAATAATACCAATATTCTGATCCTGCCTGTGGGCATACCCATACCGCTGATATTTCCCGCCATTGCCAGTGCATTCAGCGGCATTGTTAAAAAAATCATGAGAGAAGTTCTCATTAAACTCGCACCGTAGTTCATCAAACTTCCACGAGGTGGAAAGGCCATTCTTCAGACGGTTGATCGCGTTGATGAATTCATCACCAAGCTTGAATTTTACTCCGGACTCCATTTTCAGGTAATAGCTTGGATCCAAGATTCGAGAAAAAAGAATATCTGGCTGATTAACAAACAAGGCATCAGTATTGAGTTGTTTCTGCTTCGCAGTTTCTAAATAGCATTGTAGTGCTTCGTCCTTTCCAAAAAAACGATTAAAATTAAAATGAGCAAGGGTTTCAGCAACTTCTAGAGGAAGAAAACTATCTTGTTTCTTTTTCCATACTTTCATAATGGAACGAACTGCTGCTTTGCGAAAGGGTGCTTCTTCTTTGAAAGTTTGACTTTGCGCTACCTGATACATCTCTTTAAACAAATAAGCAATGGCATCGAATTCACGAAAAATTCTCTCTTTGATTCCGGGTTTTTTTCCACTAGGACGCGCGGTGGTGACAGCGTATTGCGCAAGGGTTCCGAGAACATACAGAGAACTGCGCGATGCAAGGACAGCGGTGGCGAAGGAGTCATATACAAGTATAGGGTTTAGTCCTTCTGGAACAGAAAGTTGGAAAAATCTGTTATCAAAATCCACTTTTTTTAGTGCAGTATAATACGTTTCTAAGCGTTGCTTATCACAATCAAAAAAGGAACACATCCACGAATTCATAACTTCACACTCTAAACTTATACACTCTCTTCGTTGCGTTCTTTGCCAGCGTTTCCACTCGAAAAGGGAATCTCTTTTTTTAAGAATGTCTCTAAAAATAAGAGGTATTTCTCTCTCAAAAATTACCTCTAATAAATCCATTTCTCTCTCAAAATGTACTCCCTCATTAGATATTAATAATTCTGTTGGTATTTTTTCAAGGACACCCCTCACAAAAGAAGTATATTCTTTTGTTCCTTTCTCTGGAAGCTCTGTCAGAACATAAAAAGGATCATCAGGCGACCATAATTTTTTATCATAGGGCAACGTTATCCTGTAAATATTTACTGCCCGATCTAATTTCGTTTTTTTTGAAGGATCTTTATATGTTTCATAGAGAAGCGAAAGAAATTCTTTGAATTCGTCAGATTCATCGAATTTCATAGTATAATAATTAAATCTCGATAGCTTTTTTATTACTTGATGAAGTTGAGTATCCACAAACAGAGCAGAATGCTCACGATATAAATTCTGGACATTTTGAGGTACTTGCTCATCAGGATATTTTTCCTCAATAATCGTTCCAATGATGTTCAGAAAAATAGGATCATATTTTTTATGCTCTTCAACTATTTGAACTGCTCGAACTGCTTCATATTCTTTTGAACTTAAATCTCCTTCTAAGCTCTTTTTATTATATTCATAGGAACAGTCGCAACCCAATGATCCAGCTTCAGAAGGAACATTTGAGAGGCAGTATTCGGAATGATCAAAGAGGCGTAAATCTTCCTTAATTCTATCAATTTCTGCTAATAGCTGTTCTAAATCTCTGGCTGGATTTGTTCTCATTCTGACCTCACTTGAGATTCGACTGGAGAATCTGCTGCCAAAATATCGGTTGATGTTGTATCCATGGTTAGACCTTCATCGCATTTATATCAATCTCAAATCCCCATACCAAACCCTGGCATCCACTCCAGGTTGGAATATCTTCTCCTCGCATCTTCCAGTATTTGTACCAAGTATGGGTATACTGCCAGCCATAATATAAAGGAGCACCTTGAACATTTTTTTTACTGATAGCTTCTAGTATTGAAGAAGGCATTGGTTTTTTCCTGAGCATCTGACTAAATCTTTCATCATGCTCTACAATTGTACCATAACTTTCATCTAAAACAAACACTGGAAAATTTGGACCTTTTTGCATACTGTATGCTATTCCATTTCTTTGTGCAACATAGCGAAGGAATTCATGGGGTTCTTGTTGTTGTTGTCCATGACTGGCATTAAAAAAAAGACGATACGCTTTGCTTTTTTCTTGGCTCTTAGCTGAAATGTAGGCAATAAGTGCATCGTACGCAGTCCTAGGTATAAAATCTTTATCAGGTCCAACTCTCCCAGTAACACGGTCAATTTTTGGCATGCCCAGAAATCCCTCAACGACAATATACGGACTTCCTTTGTCATTCTCGGTATCAATAAGAATCATTCCTGCCATTGTTTTAACGTACACATCGCCTTGGTAGCTATTCACACAGAGCATTTCTATTGAAGGATCAAGACAATGTAATAATGAGGCGGTGCCTTGTCTATTCCCATTAAAGATACAATACTGATCCATGGCATTGATGACATTATCAATTGGACAATGATTGAATTCGACCTTGATTCTATTAAAATTGAGTGGCTCGTGCAATTGCGCGACAACCGCGGCAATATCATCTTGGATATTCTCTGGACTTGTCCTAGTTAATTCTCGTAATTCCTGTCCTAATTGCCGGGCAATGCCCAAGATATCGCCAGAAGAAGCCAAAATTTCTGCAAGTGGCCCTTCTTTGGGGATATGCATCTCTCCAAAAAATCTTTTTGCGTGCTCTGTTCCTGCGTATGGACGTAATGGACTAAGCAGAGGAAAATAGTTTGGTGATTTAAAATCATCTGAAATATCGAGATCTGAGATACGAAGATTTTCAAGTACTCCTAGACTAACACCATATATTTTTAGGGGATCGCCCTCTTGTATTTTTTTAGTATATATCGCTCTTACCAAATTTAGGATATGTTTTGCTCCTCCACGCTTCTCTTTTGTATTAGGAGCTCTGTAATTGGTGGGAATAAAATCAGATTCCCATTCCGGCGCATGATATGTTTCTAATAACTTTTCTAAAGAAGCACCCAGAGATGTTTTGTTCGGTGGCTCAAAAATCCATTTGTCTGTTTCCCCACGAAGCAAACAGAAAAGATTGTCTTCTTTAACCCCATATCTCTTTTTAAACGTACCAATTGCTGTAAAATAGGATTCTCTTTCCTTCTCTGGCATCTTCGATATCAAAGTGGTGTAATCATTAATAATGTGGGCAAGTGGCCGTGCAGAAATTTTCTGCCGAGAGAAAAATTCTATAGGATCAGTTTCTGAATATTTCACAAAATATAAAGCAAGAGGAAAAAACTTACTCGCCGCCCAGGCATTGTCTTTTGCTAGAAACTTTATTATCCTGGAAACTCTTGAAATGTTTTTTTCTATATTGTGATTATCGTTCAATCGCAATGAATCAACTGCATTTTCAAAGAATTCTCCGGCATAGATTTCTGATCGCTCCTCCAGTGCGCCCATCGTATCCAGGAGCTCATCCAGGACATATTCACCATAGGTGTGTGCAATACAGCCAGCGTTAAAAAAGAAATCATAGTATTGATGATTTACCAGTGCCATCTTATTCAAATTTCTAGCAAAGGCATAATAGACCTTATTGTACAGTTCACCCTGACTGGGATCATAGATATCTACCGGGTCATCTTTTGCGGCAATTTGTTTATCGCACCGAAAATTCCCAAACACCCTCTGACTTTCACTAAACAAAGAGAGACGATGTATTTTATCAATGGGAACGGTAAGAAGATTCTCTATACCTCTTGCTTTTTTATGCTCATCGCTTTCTTCTCTGATATGTTGATGAAATCGTGCTATTCTTCCCAAATCAACAGATGCCAGAGGTCTGAACTCACGCCAGGAAGAATCATCCTCTGGAGTATTAGTCTGAATTATCTGTGGCAGATGGTCTAAAATAAATTGTAGTGATTCATCATCAACAGGAGTACATGCTTTCACCAGATGAGCAACATCAGAAACGGGTTGAACCTGCGCATCATAACCTACCAATTCACCCTTTGCTATTCTTGGTTCAATATCAACATAATAATCAACATTTTCACAGTACTTTACAAAAGTGCTGCTTCCTTCTAATCCCCAAAGAGTCAGCAAGTCACTAACCCCAGGTAAGGTTGTTCTGTGAATGGTTTTCAGAAGTTCAGTTGCTGCTTGTTTAGCATCCTGGCTAAAATTATAATTCATAGTACCCTCGGTGTGAATTTATACTGCTTCAATACGGTAGATGTCTCATAGGCGATGATGGAGTCATGGAACTGCTGCTGCAAACCCTGCACGACGTTGTTGAACTCGGTGGTGTTCTTGGCGAAAATGCTGACTTGGTAATTCCATCTCCCTAAACGCTTGCCCATCCAGACAATTTTTGGCTCTTGACGTAGATAATGCTTAAAACTCTGTTCATCGATGTTTTTCGTCCGCAAATGTAATTCATACCATTGATACCCTAAATAGGAAAAAGAGGCGTAGGGAATAAAATGCTTGATGATCCCCGACTCGACTAAATTTGCTAATCGTTTTTGCACTGACGTCGTAGCGAGCTGAACTTCCCGTGCTAACTGGACGAGCGGCATACGGCTGTTGAGTTTCAGATGCTGTAAAATTTCTTTATCTTTAGCATCAATCTTGATATTTTCTTTTTTTTGTGCGGAAAAGAGATGTTGAAAGGACGATCCTTTATGTTCAGTTATAATCGGTTTTTCTTTGAGATCTTCTACTAGAAAATCAAGGCCCATGAAATACTCTTCCAAAATGGTGGAGATAGCATAATCTTTTATGCTGGCATGATGGGCATTGATAAAGACATCAAAAAATTCCATGAATTCTCTCACCGTGCTGGTGGTCATACCAAACTGTAGATTCAAGGGGGAATCCAAATGTTTGAGATGGCTCACCCGCTGGTTTGTGGCTAAATATTCTACTAATTCTGGTGAGTTATGAGATGGGTGAAGCAGCAGATTGACACTATGAATAATATATCCTAATTTTTCGGTATCCACAATGGTCATAAACCCATGCAGAAATTCTTTTTTCTGTAGTCCTTTAATTCGATAATGAACCACTTCTTTGGAAAGGTTCAGAGCTTTAGCGATGCTGCTTTCGGAGAAACGGGCATTTAAGCTAAGTAAGTATAAAATCTTACGATCAATGAGATCTAATTCAATGTGTACGTTGTGTTCGTGTAATTGCCCCATGAATTCCATGAAGGATCACCAATATTTAGTATAGAACACCCCACTATTTTCACAAATAGTGTCTTTCTTTATTAAATTTGTGGTAATAGTAGAAAAATCAAGGGGCTGTTTTAATTATTTCGTAAACCAGCTGCTAGCGATGAGCAAAATATTACGCCTGAGCTTACATACGGAGCTGGATCAACAGCAGCAGCAACAGGCAGCGGAAATCTATCTGGCGGAACAAAACTGGAGCCCTATCGTCAACGCGGACTTTGCCCGACGCAGCCTCTATCCGCATGACCTGGAGGAAGCGGTAGCGGTCATCGTTGACGATGCACGTAACCGCGATAGTATATTTCCTTACGGACAACTCATCCTTTTGGGCAAAGAGGAAGAGCAATGGAAGGTTCTGGGCTCCATCCACACGGTTGTTTCGAGCAAAGATCAAATTCATGATGCGCTGAGCGGCGTTGATTGCTGGAACAAATTCAACAACTACGGCCGGCTTTCCCCGAAAGCATATAACCCTCATGGAGAGCGCTGGGTGTGTTTCGCCATTCAAACTGATCCTACTTTAAACAAGGAAAAATGGGGCATCAAACCGGCAGATACTATTATCAGAGGCATAAAACTGCTTGCCTTTGATGATGACCGGGATTTTGGAGACCTCTCTGCGCTGGATATATCCAAAGAAATTATTGTTAAAGCTGGATCATACCACATCAATGCCATCAATCCCCTCACGCGACTGAGCGGTTTCTTCCGCTTCTGCCGGAAATACCGTAGTACAACTGCCGAAGACTATGCACGAGGCATCGAAAAAATTGTAGCACGTGACTTCATCCCCCAGAACGCTTACGAGGAAGATCTTGTTTCCATCACTAAAACCTGCTCCCTGCGCTATCATCTCAGTCGCGGAGCCAGGATTGAGAAACTCATACCTCAGTTTCGTGTCCATGATACGGCATCCAAAGGATATGGTGCGTCCGTCTTATATTCACCATGATAGAAAACGTTGTACGTAAGGGCAGAGAACTAGGTCTGTTAGCATTACTCACCGTAGGATGTACTTCGCCAGTTATACCCTACTCTCAACGACAAGACCATAATCTGGTCAGATTATTGCAAGAAATTGATGCAGATACTCCCTTTCTTACCCAAGAGGCTATTTCTTCCACTGCCATTTCTAATCTTTGGAGGATAGGAGATGATGAACTGCCGGACTATAAACCCATCCAATTTACCTTGCCCAATGGGACAATAGAGGATACCTTATATCGTCAGGGGGATAGCACTGCGCCCTTGTTGATCTTCACTGGCGGCTTTTTTTCTGATGTGCATGCCTACGCACTGTATCATTTTACTTCCATAATGCGAGAAGAGGTGGTACAGAACTATAATGTTCTGCTTCTTAACCATCCCTCAAGTGCTCCATTTTATTGTGCCAATGGAGAGGTCAGTTGGGGTGGCATTGAAGAGGGGTATATGATTATAGAAATTGCCAAGCAAATGAAAGAACGATTTCCTGCTTCAAGTGTTCATGCCATCGGTATTAGTATGGGAGGAAATGGGGTATTGCACGCGGCGTATCGCGGAAGGGGGGTACTTGATTCCGCCATGGTCTTTTCAGCAGTAACTGATTTGCTGGAAGTGCCTGGAAATACCTTGCGAGGTTTACGAGATAAGAGTGAGTTTGGACCATCTTTCTTTAGTATTACGGGATGGCTCAATGAAGTGGGTATGGGGAAGCTTTACAATGGTTTTGAGAAAGTCAGAAAAGAATATCCGCAGTGCAAAGGCAAGCCCTTTACCAAAGAACAAATTGAAAATACTTATCTCACCACCGCACGCTATGCACCTGCTGAACGTCTGCAAGACTATCTTGCTCCCTACATTCTTGATAAAGTACTTCCAGACAAAATGCCTAATTCTGTGGAAGACTATTTGGCCATGAGCGATGCTACTAGAATTGCTTCTTCCATTCACATTCCTTTAACGGTGGTGCATGCCCATGATGATGCAGTCGTACCAGAAAATCATTTTTATCGTTTCATGCTCGCCGCACGCGGAAATCCTCAGATTAACGGTATCATTACCCCCGATGGCGGGCACTGGGGATTTTCCGCCGCCTATGGCGAGGAATGGGTAGCCACACTGATTCAAAAGCATGTTGATTTTTGGTCCCAGCAGGGGCAAAATGTCCGGAGGAAGTGAACTATGGATAATGACGATGATAGGAAGAATCTGGAAGCAACGATTACCTCCCTTATTCTGGAGGGAAAGTACATCCCCACACAAAAATTCATCGGATGGTGGCACCAACGGCAAATGCGGAAGGGAAAGAAGCATTATATGGGGATATGCTATGAAGAGGTAACTTCTTCCTGGCGGAACTTTCTTCAACCGGATGATTTATGGCAATATAATCATACTGAATATTGTGTGGGAGAATTAGAATACAGCATCGCCAAGGCAGGGAACTCTCAGCAACCATGGAAATTGTCCATTTTTGGAAGAGAACGGGTAGAAGATCTCGTTTCTTTTGCAAATAAGTTAGGTGAAGAGTGTAAGGTCTCCATCGATGTTGCGGTAGCACGAAAGTACCCTAAAACATGGACATGGAAAGAATATCGTAAGGATAAAGAAGAGTACGTAGAATTAGATGGCTGAATTAAATATGTTCAAACCAAGGGAAGCAGAAAAGCGGGATTTTATGCCCCGGTAAAGTCACCAACCATGGAGAATAACGATGAAAGAAAAAATATCACTGGAAGATGTATTAGGATGCAGTCCTGAGCAGACTTATTTAGGCAGTACTTATGCAGAAGATATTTATTCTTTTTCGCAAACGGTTTTTTCGTTGGAAACGGTTCCCCACCTGAAAACAGAAGTAGGCTTCGTTTATTCCGCGGTAGAGCAAAGCACGCATGGATTCCATTTTTCTGCGGTCAATGTCCATACGCTGGTCCCTCTCTTTAGTGCCATGCTCGCCAAACATGTTCTTGCTGCGGAGCAGAAAGAAGTTACGCAATGTTCCCTTACGTTCTTTGAACAAAAATATAGCAAGCTTATTCTCACCCATCCCGTGCATGGCCAAGTACAACTCATGAATCGAACCGATCAAGATTATATTTTGGAATATGCATTTGGACTTCCTCCGGAAACTGCCATGTTCTCGGGAAGAATTCAACTGCATCTTGATGCCAGCCCCGCTCTCTATCCACTTTCGGTACCTTTGGCAATACCGCTGCCAGCAGAACCATCACACTATTCCCTGCATGATGCTCAGTATAACGAAGCAAGAAAGTCAGTCAGTGCTTCTCTCCGTTCTTCATCGCTGGAACCGGAAAAAATTCACGCTGCTGCCAGCCAGCTGTTACGTGTCTTGATGTGCCAATTATTGCAGGTACACCGAGGAGATATCATTGAGGCGATGGCGTATAAAGTATCGACACAGTATCATCGAAATCTTGCCGGCTTTAATGGAGAGACTAGGCTGACGCTCGATGTTGATAAAAATATGTTCCAGCGAGAGAGCGGCGGTCGTCTATATGCTTTCGGCACTTGCCATTATACTTTTGGAGAAGACAATCCCTACGTTACGAGCACCATGCAGGTGGCCTGCCCGTTAGATCGCATGCCTCCAGAAAAGAAAGAGCTTATGGCCAGGCAATTTCAGATACTAAAAAGTTAAATCTCATCATCAACAGCATCGTTCTTCGATCTTTTTAACTTCTTCAATTTCTTGGTCAAGGGCATCTTTTCCCCGCAATGCTGGCATTCTACAACATAGGAAAGTACTCCTTTAAACACTTTCCGTTTGTATGGGACAGTGGATTCCCCTTTTTTATGACAGGAAGGGCAGGTATATTGGGCTTCCAGATTCAGGCTTTCTTCATGTTCCTGCAATTGTTCCGTAAACCCACAGGAAGGGCACACATATTCCTTCGCTCTGGTCTTAACCTTTCCTTTCTCCACGGGCTTGCCCATTCTGGCTTTATGACACTCGGGGCATTCTTTCCGATAGACCCAGGCAAGGATGTATTCCCGATTGGTAAAATACAAACATTCATCCATGGATTGAGGCATATGCAAGACCATACCTGGCAGAAAGAATGCACTCTATTATAAATATTTCCTTGCCGAGGCACAGTTCGAAAAGTGAGTGATTTCGCAAGAAGCATTTACGCCACCTTGGTCGCTCGCCTCGTGCCAACCTCACCCTAAATTTTGCTGAATTTTAGCTTCGTTAATCGTGGGGTTGCACCAATAACTTCGTGCACGCAAAGGTAGTTCTCGGCTCGCCTCTTGACCTATAGTAACTGACATTAATTTTTGGACAATAAATTACAGTTACTATATACAAAAGACATAACCAATTGTATAAAAATTTATGTCTTTTGGTATAGGCGGCGGCGTAAATGCAAAAATCACTCACAAAATAAACTGTGCCCTTGCCGAGGGCTAAGGTGTTATCCCGAAACTATTCACTCTTCCAGTCTCTTCAGCTCAATGGAAACCGCTTTTTGATTGATGCGGATGTAGCGAGGGCACTGGGTATAAGGATAATGATTTGATGCACAGTAGTCGATTATTTCTTTTCGTTCATCCTCGTCACGGTATTGTATCACCACGACAAACCCAGTGTCTTTAGAATGAAGGATGCGATAGCCATGCAAGTCGGCAAGAACTTTTACCCGCAGGTGCTGCAGGAAGCTAATCCGATGGGGTAATTCGTATAATTTCTGGAGTATCACTTTCAGCTGCGGTTCATCTGCAAGGGAAGTGTAGTGCATCTTTTCCAACTGTGGTGGTTTAGAATAGGAGACAAAACCACCCCCATGGGCTTCGACTAATTTCCATTTGCCAAAACTACCAACCATTATGTCTGCATACCGGCCATCACAGAGAGGTGTTCCGATTGAGCCGGAAACGTCGAGAATTACCAGGCAATGATTTTTTGTGCACAGCTCATAGATCTCTTTCATCGGCTGCGGGGCAAAATATCCCCCAGGATTTTGGTAGAGCAAAGCGCCGCAGGGCTGGCTCTGGAGCTTGAGCTGGAGATCAGGAAGGTTCAGCTTGGATTCAGTACAGGAGACTTCCAGGGGATGCAATTTCCATTTCTGGGGCGCTTCTTTATAGCTCAGCCAGCCGCCTTCTTCAGGGATGAGCACTATTTTACCTGGAGTGATGCTGGAGAGAGCAGCATTGATAGCAGCATCGCCACTGGGCGTAATTTCAATGAAAGGATGTCCAGTGAAAGTACGAAGAACAGACTTGATTTGATCTGTAATCATAGGATAGCGTAGAAAGGATTTACTTTTTATGTCTTTTGATTATTTCCCGGGCCAGGCGGTGTTCGCCGATGCCGTAGCGCAGATTCCAAACTAAGTGATGCATCACAGCCTGCCGGGTAACAAAGCCAACTATTTTGCCTT
>Ga0209541_10012245_pt1 | contig 13300 bp, 17 predicted proteins | sample RifCSPlowO2_01_FD_184027 | JGI IMG/M metagenome (GOLD analysis project Ga0209541, IMG submission 184027) | Groundwater microbial communities from Rifle, Colorado - Rifle CSP2_plank lowO2_0.1 (SPAdes) (version 2) | ecosystem: Environmental > Aquatic > Deep subsurface > Groundwater | place...
AGTAAAACCAGCCTTTTTCTTTAAAGTGCTCATTTGTTTAATTGATTTCATCAAAACGACCTTTAAAAATAAGTCTTTGTTAATAATTCAATTATACAGCAAGGCGGCCCTTTGCATGCGGCTTTTTGTGGATATCTTTTATCCCAACACCTTCTCGAATACCCCAAAGTTTTACCGCCAAAAACAAAGTAACGCCCTCAATTTTCTCGCGCTCGTGTAAGCTAGGAGAAGGTGCGGGGATTTAGCTATACTGATCCGGCAATGTTATAGATCGGCAAGAGAACGGCGGCCACCAAAATGCCCACGCCAAGACCTAAAACTATGATCATAATCGGCTCAATAAGGCTGATTAAGTTATCTACCGCTCCATTTACTTCGCGCCTGTAAAAAACAGCCAAAGTGTTCAATATAAAATCGAGTTTTCCGGTTTCTTCGCCGATTTTTATCATTTGCGATACAAGCGGCGGAAAATCGTCAAACCGCGAAAGCGCGTCAGAAATCCTCGCGCCGGATCTTACCTGTTCCATCGCCTCTCTAACAATATACGCGTACACTTCATTTCCAATTACTTCGGATGTAATTTCGAGCGCCCTTAAAACAGCGACCCCTCCGGTAAGAAGAGTGTTCAAATTATCAGCAAATCTCGCGATATAAATTTTCCTATAAAGTGTCCCAACAATGGGTATATTTATCATCACTCTTGAAACAGCAAGCTTCCCCGCTGGCGTATGAGAATATCTCCACGCTCCGATCGCGCCAGCGGTAATTAAAAGAATTAAATAAACTCCGTAATTTCTGACAATATCGCTCGCGCCAATAACAATTTTTGTATAAATTGGAAGTTCCTGCCCGGAATCTTTAAGAATTTCGGCCATCTTGGGAATAATTGTCGTTAACATCAAAGTCATTACTCCGATAAAAACGAAAATAACAAAAGCCGGATAAATAAGCGCGTTTCGAGCTTTTACCTGAAGTTCGTAATTTCGCTCAAGATAATCGGCCAGATAATTAAAAATCTGCTCAAGCTTTCCGGACTCTTCTCCGGACCTAACCATGTGAACGTAAAAGTTTGAAAAAATCTGCGGATGGCGCGCGAAAGCCGCGGACAGGGGCAAACCGCCCTGAACGTCGCTTAAAACATCCGACAAATGTCGCCTTAAAGCGAAATTTTGCGATTCAGCTCCTAGAACTTTAAGCGCCTGCACGAGCGGCACTTTCGCGGAAAACAAAGTCGCAAGCTGTCTTGAAAGAAGCATAGTGTCGCTATTTTTTACGCCCGAGCCGAAAGTTAAGGTTTTATGAAACCAGTCTGATTTTTCCACCGGCTCAAGAGAGGTTATAACAAGGCTTGCTCTTTGAAGAGAAGAAACAGCGAGGTCTAAATTCCCCGCTTCAATAGTGCCTGATCGTGACTCTCCTTCTTTTGTTTTTGCCTCGTATTTATATAACATGGTAACGAATTACGAATTTTTTACGAATGTACGAATAATTATTCTTCATTTCTATTCTGTTTTCGTAAATTCGTAGTTAATTCGTACATTCGTGAATAATTTACCGCCCCAAATAAACTTCGAGCTCTTTTGTGTTAAGCGAAAACGCCATCGCGCTCTCAAGAGTTATTTTTCCAGATCTGACCAGATCGCCCAAAGTCTGGTTCAGGCTAGTCATACCGATGTCCGTATGCGTCTCAATGATCAAATCCAGTTCGTGCGTTTTATTTTCCCGAATGACATTTCTTACGGCTGTATTTGCTATTAAAAGTTCATACGCGGGAATTAAGCCGCCGGACAAAGAGGGGATCAAACGCAAAGAAAAAATGCCCAAAAGAGTGGAGGACAACTGTGAACGGATTTGCGCTTGCTGGTTACCGGGAAAAGAATCAATAATACGATCAATTGTCTGCGCGGCATTGTTCGTATGCAAAGAAGAAAAAACCAAATGCCCTGTTTCCGCGGCTGTTACTGCCGCAGACATAGTTTCGTGATCGCGCATCTCTCCAATCATCCCGACATTCACGTCCTCCCTGAACATCGATCTCAAAGCCTTATGAAAAGAAAAAGTATCGGGGCCCACCTCTCTTTGATCAATGATGCATTTATCCGGAGTGAACATGTATTCAATAGGGTCTTCAATCGTAATGATATGTTCAGAGCGCTCTTTGTTAATAATATTCAGCATGGATACAAGCGTTGTTGTCTTGCCGTGCCCCGTGGGGCCGACCACAAGAAAAAATCCCTGCTCTTTTCGCGTAAATTCTCTTAAAATCTCCGGAAGATTCAACTCATCTAAAGTTTTTATGCTAACCGGCACCAACCTCAAAGCAGCGGCATAAAAACCTCTTTCACGATAAGCGTTTACCCTAAAACGGACTTTATTTTCAAAATTATATGAAAAATCAAGCTCCTTTTCCTCAATTAATTTTTTTCGGTCATCCTCTGAAAGCATCCCGAAAACAAGTCCCTCGGCATCAGCCGGAGTTAAAACAGGCTTTTTTGTAAGCGGAATGAGTTCCCCGGCGATCCGCAAAGTGGGATAGCGGCCGGCGTTAATATGAAGATCGGAAGCCTGCTCGCGCGCGACCGTCATAAAAAGATCCTTCAATTCGTCAGAATAATTTTTTTGCATCGCTTATTTACTTTTACTCTCAATTAAACCTACGGCCCTCCTCACAACTTCCGAAGGAGTAAAATGGGCCTTCACGATGTAGTCATCAGCTCCGAGCGCCATGCCTTTATCTACGTCTTCCTTCTGCCCCAAATTTGTCAAAATAACAACGATGGTTTTGGGAATTAAATTTTCTTTTTTTGCGATTCTTAAAACTTCAAACCCATCCATCACCGGCATAACCACATCCAAAAGCATGATATCCGGCCTAGCGCCTTCCCTTAATTTTGCCAAAGTTTCCTCCCCTCCCTTTGCCGAATCAACGTCAAAACCGGAATCTTTAAATTTTAATGCGTACATTTCCAGAAGAAATTCGTCATCGTCTACTATTAATATTTTTTTATCCATACCTTATTTATATTAAGGACTTATAGAATGCCATCCCGGCGCCAAATCCGAAACGGCTTTTTCCAAATGATACTTTAGCGTGTAATCAAGGCCGTCAACCGATGCGTAACAATAAACATACACTCCCGCTGACACGCCACAATCACCGGCAACTCCGTTCCCCCGACCCATAGGGTCCATTGGCATGGCCGGAATATTGCCCGAATTTATTAGAGAATCTCTAATGCAAGAATCACTTCCTCCTCCTATCACGACTTCCCCTGAAGGACAGTCGGGAAATTTATTATTCGTGGCGGCATAAAGAGATAGGGCGCTTTTAATCTGCCCGATATCCTCAACTCTTCTCGCATCGCGGCTACGAGCTTTTGTCTCTGTAAAAGAGACAAGAACTACTGACGCGATTACGCCAATAATCGCGATTACTATTAAAAGCTCGACTAAAGTAAACCCCCCTTCATGTTTTATATTTTTATGCTTCATGCCACAAGTTTATGTAACTTCCGTTAATTCGTCGTAGCTAATAATGCCATCGAGAACTTTTAAAGCTCCATCTTCTCTCATTGTAATCATCCCTTGTCTGCGGGCTTCAGCCATAATCTCAGGCTCTGTCGCGTTTTTTAAAATAATTTTTTCAAGTTCCGGCGTCATTGAAAGGACTTCAAAAATCCCGATACGCCCCCGCGTTCCCTGCGGGCATATTCCTGAAGGCAGCGGCTGATAAATCTCTTTGGGAAACTTTACTTTTTTTCTCGTCACTTCAGGAATTCCCTTCAGCTCCTCGTCAATTTTCGCTTTAATGGGACCAGATAACTCAAGCGGCCTTTTTGATTCTTTACACAAAGTCCTGACTAGGCGCTGTCCAATGGCTAAATTTAAAGTCGGAGCGATTAAAAAAGGATCAACCCCCATGTCAATTAATCTGGGAATAACGCCGATTGAGGAGTTTGTATGCAAGGTTGAAAGAACAAGATGGCCCGTGAGCGCGGCATGAATGGCAAGCTGCGCGGTTTCCTTATCGCGGATCTCTCCAACCATAATCACATCAGGATCCTGACGTAAAATTGATCTTAGGCCTGACGCGAAATCATATCCTATCTCCGGCCGCACCTGCGACTGATTTATGCCTTCGACCTGATACTCCACAGGGTCTTCAAGGCTGATTACATTATACCTTTCCTGATTTAAAACCTGAAGCATGGCGTAAAGCGTAGTTGTCTTTCCTGACCCGGTCGGTCCGTTTAAAAGAATGAGCCCGTAAGGCTTCTCAAGCCCCTCTTTAACCGCTTCCAAATTTCTTCCGACAAGCCCCAAATCAGCAAAAGTTTTTACTCCTGTCTCCGAATCCAAAATACGAATAACAACTTTTTCTCCGAACGAGGTGGGGAAAGTGGAAACCCTGAAATCAATTTCGTGATTTTCTATGCGCGCCGAAAAACGGCCGTCCTGCGGCTTTCTTTTTTCATCAAGCTGCATATTAGTCAAAATTTTTATTCTCGCGACAATGGCTTCATGAACTTTCATCGGCAAAAAAAGCGACGTATATAAAACGCCGTCCACTCGAAAGCGCACGCGCAACTTGTCTCTGGACGGCTCAATATGTATGTCCGAAGCGCGGCCTTCTGTGGCGTGCCTAAGCATAACCGCGACCATTTTTGTAACAGGTGCCTCTTCGGTTATATGGGCCTCTGAAACAGAATCTGCGGTGGGATAATCCGTCCCCAATGAAGTTGATCCTTCGGACAAAGCGCTCTCAAGCTCACCAAGCACTTTCGAAACCTCTCCCCCAAGCCCCTTATAGACATTTAAAACTTCATTAAAATCTTTTCTGGAAATAATATAAACGCGAAACGGCAGATTTAATTTAGAAGCGATGAATTGCAAAGCCTCGCGCGCGTTTAATTCCGTCGGATCAACCATCCCTATTTCCAAAACTCCGTCTTTCATGCCCAAAGGCACAAATCTGTAATGCCTCGCGGAATCTTCAGTTACATATTTAAGTATGTCGAAAGGAACTCTTTGCCCTGTAAGAGCTCTGACCGGAATGCCCGAAGCTTCTGATTTAGCCTCCAAAATTTTCTGCGCAGAGACCCCCTTTCCTTCCAATACTTCGTCTAGGGCAAGCCCTTTTTGTTCAGCCTCGTCAACAGAACTCGCCAGCGCCTCCTGGGTAAGCGCTCCTTTTTGCAAAAGAATGTCAACAAAACTATCGGCCATTTGCTTATTTATTGTAAACCCCGCTAGAGAATTCACACGGGGCATTAAACCCCGCGCTCGTATGAGAAAAATGCACCATGTGGCAAGTCACCGGGCATTCTCTAACGGGGTAAATTACGAAACTCAACCTGCAGATTTCGTAATTCATATTATTTTAATGGCAAAAATGGATTCGGACGTCCGGATTCGACTTCCGGCAAAGACTCCAATGGAATTCCTGAAGTCAAATCTCTGAAAAGCTTGTCATTAAATAATTCGATCTCAAGCTCGGTCTGTTCTAAAATGTTCAAAAGCGCCCTTATTTCCATCGAAGAAAGCCCAGGGTCTTCCCCGCCCTGCGTCGCGATCACTTGCCCATTGTCGTTTTTCGCGTAATAAAAATATCCAAAATACCCGCCAACGATAAGAAGTATGATCAGAGCAACAGTTATAATATTCGCTTTGTTGTCTTCATTCATATTCAAGGCTTCTTCCAATAAATATTCGCTTTAATCGAAAAATTATAAACTTGCTCTTTCGCGTCTTTTTTATCCGACGAACTGAAACTGATAGAGTCAACATCAATCAAACGCCTGTTTTTTTCCAGATCACTTAGAAAATTTTTAAAAGTGTCATACGACGCGCTGACGCTAAAAGAAAGAGGAACGGGCTCAAAGGCTGAAGAAGCGGCCTTATTTTCAGGCTGGCTGGAAGAAACAGTCTTGGTGTCCTGAATAGAAATTTGCTTGATCCTTGTATTGCTGGCGCTCGCGATGCTGTCTAAATTCATTAGAAAAATCGGATAATCCACTTTCGAAGGCATCATCTCTCTCAAATTTTTCTTATCCTTATCTGAAATTGACGCGTATTTAATCCGAAGCTCTTCAAGCTTTTTGGAAAGTTCCTCAAAACGCTTACGCGTAGCCTCAAGCGCGAACTTGTCTTCTTTTTTTATTTTGAGCTCTTCCCACATCGGCTTAGTCCACACCATCGTAATGGCGAGTGCGCTTAAGAGAAAAAGAATTCCTAAAATATTTTTATTCATTCATTTATATTTTATGACTTCGGAATCAAGATTAAGCGTTAAATTAAAACCAATGGTCCCTTTGTCTAAAACGGCTATATTCGAAAGCGTTGCGGCCTTAACCATCGGATTTTGTTCTATTTTAGAAAATTGCAAAGCAAGAGCACTGTAACCTAAAGCCTCGCCCGATAAAGTCACAACATTGTTCGCGGCATTAAAGTTGAAATTTGAAAAAGAAACCTCCACCAATGTATTATCTTCAAGAAACTTAAAAACTTTTGAAGTTGCGCGGTGTCCGGAAAGCAATTTTGTCACATCATCTATTGCTTTTGCTGTTCTTGAAACTTCCTTTATAAACGGCGGGTCAAAATCAGCTTCAGCCCTTTTTATTGAAGCGTTTAATTCATTAATCTGCCCCTCTGTAAGTTTTTTCCATAAAAATACTCCGCCAAACATCAAAATGGAAATAATCAAAACAATAATGCCGAGAAACATTACCGCTCCCATACTTGATACGCTTGCCTTAACCGGGTAAGAATTAACGGAATATTTTTTAGATAAAGAAAATGGCGAGTCCTGCATTTATTTTTTTAAAATCGTTTTAATAAATTCATCAATTACTTATTTTTGCATTTCTCTTAACGCAAGCCCCAGGGCTGTTGAAAATATCGGGCTTAAATCTCTCAAGGCTGGCTCTAAAAACGGCGGATATTCGACTTTCTGAAACGGATTTGAAAGGCGCGCCTCAACCCCAAACTTGTTTATGGAAAAATCAATCAACCCCTTTAAAAGAGAACCGCCTCCCGTAAAAACAATCCGCTTTATCGAATGATTGGTTCTTCGTTTGTATTCGGTCATCACGCGAATTCCTTCTGAAAAATTATGATCGAGCAGTGGCTCAATTACATTTTTAATTTCCTGGTGCTCGGGCCTTAACGAAAGTCCGGTATCGCGCTTAAGCTTTTCCGCTCTTTCAAAATCGATTCCAAGAGATCTGGAAAGCGCCAAAGTAAGATCTTGCGATCCGCGATCAGCATTGTGGCTCATCCTGACGATGTTGTAATCAACAATTGTAAATCTCGTTGATTGCGCGCCGTAATCAATCAAAAGTATCGGGGCGACTTCTCTGGCTATCGCTGATCTGACCTGGCTGAAAATTTCTATTTCAAAAGAGACAATCTCAATTCCGGCTTCCTTAAAAATACTGCGATACTTTTCCAAAACCTGCTGATGAACAGCCACCAGAAGCACCTCGATAAATTTTTTTTCTTTTACAAGGCCTTCTTCCCGTTCGGCGTCAGACGAAATTCCTTGAGGAAGAGACCACCAATCAAGAATAACTTCATTTATCGGGACAGGTATGTACCGCCTTGCCTCATAATGAACAGCCTCCGCCAAATCCTTTTCATTCATAATCGGCAATGTCAGAAGTGAGACGAAACTTACGCGCAAGGGCAACGAAACAACCGCCTGTCTCGCAGTTATATTCGCCTCTTTAATCAGATCTTCAAGCATTTCCAGAACTTTCTGATCAACAAGCCTGGCGCTTTGCCCCATTTCCACTCCGCCGTAATGCGCAGTGGAAATTTCTCCGTAAGTTTCGAGGATAGCGCGTTCTTTTTCCTTTCTTAACTGGACAAGCTTAAGACTTGAGGAGCCAAGGTCAATACCGACAATGCCTTTCTCTCTATGTTTAAAAAGAGCCGACCCGCCTAAAGATAAACTTTTGAAAAACGGTATGTCCATTCCTAAATACCTTCAATGTTAGTATATCATAATAGTAGGCTATTTTTTGCCTTTTTATGCTTAAACTTATCCACACGATCTTCCAAAAAATCCTGCAAACCGCCTTTCCGAATTCGTGCATAGGCTGTGGAGAGAAAAACAAGCTATTATGCCCTGTTTGTCTTGAAAAGACGGCTGAAAGTAAAAAAGCCGGCGTTTTACCGCCTCCCTTTATTGATGAAATGATCATCTGCGGCAATTACGATAACCAAGTTCTTAGAAAAGCCGTAAGACTACTTAAATATCATGGAATTTATCTCATGGCAGAGCCTCTTTCCGAACTACTGGATAGAGAAATTAGGCCAAAATTGAGATTGTTCGAAAATACCTTCCTAATTCCAATTCCGCTTCACGAATCAAAAAGAATTTCACGAGGCTATAATCAATCAGAACTTTTGGCCAAATCTTTCTCTGAAAAAATAGAACTCCATCTTCTCGCCGATGTTTTGACAAAATCCAAACCAACCCCATCTCAAATATCGCTTACAAAAAAAGAAAGAACTGAAAACATCAAAAATTCTTTTTCTGTTATAAATCCGGAAAAAATTAGCGGGAAAACAATCATTCTGATCGACGACATTATGACAACCGGAGCGACAATATCAGAAGCCGCCAAAACATTAAAAAATTCAGGAGCCAAAAAAGTAATTGGGCTTGTTGTGGCCAGAGGGTAAAAAACAGTTTACCTATTAACAGGTTATTTTCAATAAAATTGTTATTATGGAAGTATGCCTATATCGCTCAAATGTGATCGAGCTGTATTCAAAAAAGGAGAACAACGCGAATTTCTATTTAAAGCAAAAGTTCTACTGAATAGATCCTGGAAAGAACTATCTTTAATTCTCGGATTAAGCGAGCGGACAATTACTGATTGGAAGGCCGAAAATTCAACGATTCCACTAAGCGCTGTAACGCTTTTATGCGAAGAAGCCGGAATCAATCCGCCGAATTTTCAAACCAAAAATCGATTCTGGTACACAAAAATTGGAGGCAAATTGGGAGGCGCCGCCGTACTTAAAAAGTATGGTCGGATCGGCGGAGACCCAAATCTAAGAAAAGAGAAATGGAAAATTTGGTGGGAAAAGGAGGGAAAATTTCGTGATTTCAAAATACTTCGGCCATTTACATTTAATAAGCCCAAAAAATCTGCTAAATTTGCTGAATTTATCGGGATAATGCTAGGAGACGGAGGTATGAGTAAAAATCAAATTTGCATAACCCTTCATCATACGGATGATTATGAATTTGCTAAATATGTCATAATGCTTGAAAACAACTTATTCGGCATCGTGCCAAGTCTTTATCATGATCCCAAATATTCTGTAAATAATATTGTCATTTCAAGAAGCGGACTAGTTAAATATTTAAACTCTTTAGGTCTCCCAATAGGTAATAAAATAAAACAAAATATAGACATGCCTGAATGGATAAAGAAAAACCCTAAATTTTCTGTCGCCTGCCTTCGCGGCTTAGTTGATACTGATGGATGCATCTTCACGCATAAATATAAAGTAAATAATAAAAACTATGCTTACAAAAAATTATCTTTCACAAGCTATTCGCGGCCTTTAAGATGCACAGTTTACAAACTGCTAAAAAAACTCGGCTTAAAACCTTTAATTTCGCAAAATAAAGACGTGCGTTTAGAAAGTCAATATGATTTGAGACGATACTTTCAATTAATTGGGTCTAATAACCCAAAGCATTTGAACAAATATTTTAAAAAGATATAATCCAATAATCAGGGAGGAGTCGCATAGAGGCCTAGTGCGGCACGGTGCTAACGTGCTTAGGGTCAAAAGCCCTTCGTGGGTTCGAATCCCACCTCCTCCGCTATCAAAATTTGATATCTTCTGATATTAAAATTTATGCTTACGTAATCGGCGACGAGCGGAGAAGACGAGCAATGGCGAAGATGGGAAAATAAATCACACATTATGGCCCGCAAAACAAAAATTCTTTTTATAACTTTGGGGCTTCTACCGCTTATTGCCCTTTTGGCTTGGGGCTATTTTTATCCCTCTTCTTTTTTTACCAATCAAGAACGGGTTAGAGATTTTGTAAGAAACTTCGGCTTTTGGGCTCCCTTTATTTTCATTACCATTCAAATTTTACAGGTCGTCCTCACTCCAATTAACCATTATGCCATTGGCGTCGCGGGTGGTTTTATTTTCGGGACATGGCTGGGCTTTCTTTATAACTATATCGGCAGAATTATTGGCCACACAATTGCATTCTTTTTATCGCGCGCGATTGGTCGCCCGCTCATAGAAAAATTGGTAAAGCCAGAAACGTTATCGAAATATGATAAGTTTTGGAATAAAGGAGGATCATTTGTTCTCTTTTTAATTTACTACCTGCCGCTTTTTCCAGATGATGAAATTTCATATATTGTCGGAACATCAAAAATGAAAATCGTGCCTTTTATGGCAGCCAATATATTGGGCCAAATTGGAGGCAGTCTTGCGCTCGCATATCTTGGCGCGGGAGTTCAAATAAACACTGTCACTTTCGGCATTGTCTTTTTAATCACCGGGGTTCTTTCAATCGTGTTCTCATGGATTTGGTGGAAAAAATATCGCAATCAAGATAAATCACAAAATGATTATGCGAAATTTAAATAGTAAATTTAGAAAAACCAAAATTTCTTTGTAATGTGCTATAATTAAGCCAATATTTAATAAAAATAGACCTTATTGGATAATAAAATTAATTCAATATGAACGATGAATTACATCGCGTAACCTGCACGGCCATTATTTATAAAGAAAATGGCGATTCCGATAGCCCCAAAAAATTTCTAATAACAAAGCGCGCGCTTAGCAAAAAAGCTTTCCCGGGAAAATGGACGGTTCCCGGAGGAGGAATTAAAGTCGGAGATTACGCCAACACGCCCGCAACAAGAGAAGGAACAATTTGGTATTTCGCTCTTGAAAATGGATTGAGGCGCGAAGTTACAGAAGAAGTAGGAGTTGATATAGGAAAAGTAGATTATCTTCTTGATCTCGCCATTGCTATTCCGGAAAAAGAGCCCGCGCTTGTTTTAAGCTTCTATGCTCCGTGGAAATCAGGAGAAGTAAAACTTAATGACGGCGAAAATATTGAGCATGCGTGGGTTACATTTGAAGAAGCAAAAAAATACGATCTGATCGGAGGAATTATCGAGGAGCTGGAAATGGTTGATAAAATTTTAACGGGTAAAGACCCAAGCGTCGTAAAATTTTAATCATTTTAATATAGACTTGAAATATGGGATTATTTGATGGTAAAAGTCATATAAAGAACACAAAGGACCTGGACAAGGCTCTTAAGAAGGAAGGGTACTTAACCAAGAATGAAAGGAGATTCGTTAAAGAAAAAGCAGAGAAGCTCGTAAAAGGCGGAAGCGGCATGTCAAAAGAAGAATGGCGGAAAAAAATAATCTCGCCAATGCAGAAAAATTCAAAGGACTCTATAGACAGCGGGGAAGCGTCAAAACTTAAAAAATTCGGAAAGTAGTTTTTCTTTAAAATTTTTCTGTTTTTGTTGTTTTTTGTTTGCCGAGAAAATTCGGAGGCGTGCGTGAGCGGCTGAAACGGATGGTCTTGAAAACCATTATGCCGGAAACGGCATCGGAGGTTCGAATCCTCCCGCCTCCGCCAGTTAGGAAATGGTGAAAGAGCATTTACCCGAATTCCTTGTGGAAAATCGCTCACTATATGCGATCTTGAGTAAAAGTATTCACGACTTTGGCGAGGACGAGTGTTTGCAGTATTTCGAGACAGTGAAAATCGGAATTGAGCAAATTCTCGACAAAAAAATTATTGCTAGAAAAAAAGCAGACAAAGCCGCTTCTACTCGTGCCGCAATTCAGAAAACGCATGGCAAACTTAACGGGTAAAATCTATGTCAATAAAAATCACTTATTTTGTACACGGCACGACAACGGATAACAAGAAAGAAATTTCGTCGGGTTGGTCTAATGTTGAACTTTCTGAACTTGGAATAAAACAGTCAATTGATTTGAAGGAACAAACAAAAGATAAAAAATTTGATGTTGTCTTTTGTTCTGATTTGCAACGCGCTCATAATTCAGCAAAACTCGCTTGGGACGGAATATGTACGATTATTCCTGACGCAAGACTTCGAGAATGTAATTACGGAAAGTTGAATGGCACTTCATCCGAGATTGTAGAACCAATGCAAGAGGAAGAATGTATCACAAACAGATTCCCTGAAGGGGAAAGTTATGAGGACGTAAAAGCAAGAACCGCAGATTTCCTCGAATTTCTAAAAAAGAATTATGACGGAAAAAGTATTGCCATTGTCGCACACAAAGCACCTCAACTTTCGCTTGATGTTTTGATTAAAAGTAAGACTTGGAAACAAGCTCTTGCCGAGGATTGGAGAAAAACAAAAGCGTGGAAGCCGGGTTGGGAATATATTTTAGAATAAACTTATGAAATCAAGAATCACAGTAATCACATTAGGAGTAGATGATTTGAAGAAATCACTTAAATTTTATCGAGACGGTTTAGGTTTTCCCACGCAAGGAATTATTGGTGAGGAATTTGAATATGGTGCAGTTGTTTTTATTGAATTACAAGCAGGTTTAAAACTCGCATTGTGGCCGAGAAAAAGCATGGCTCATGATTCAGGTGTTTCGCTCCAACCGTCGAGTGCTACAGAAATCACAATCGGCCACAATGTAAATAACAAAAAAGAAGTTGATGAGGTCATGGCGCATGCCCAAAAAGCTGGTGCAAAAATTATTAAACCTGCCGTTGATACTTTTTGGGGCGGCTACGCCGGATATTTCCAAGACCCTGATGGTCATTTGTGGGAAGTAGTATGGAATCCGGAAATAAAAGTTTCTGATTAGCCGCCGAATTTCCGAAAACCCCCAGTCCAAAACCCGCCCGCATTCCTCCCCAGACCCTTCCTGCGGGCGGGAAATCAGCCGAGGCAGGGCGAATCCATTCCCCCAGACAAATTGTTTTGTCCTGCCTCGTCCGCATTAGTAGTTTTAATCATTTGGATTTTGCTCGAAATAGTTTCGAACTTTGTCCAATACACACCGCCAATTTTCAGAATTAGGGTTTAAACCAAAATCTGCATTTCAATAAAACTCCATCTCCAACTGTTGACTCTTTCCGCAGTTGCTGTATAAAATTAAATCAAAGAAAGGCCTACGCGGAGCCCTCAATCCGAACACTCTCTGCTAATAAAATATTACTATTAATGATACCGCTTCTGGTGGCTTTTTTCATATTAATTTTTTTCATTTCTCTTTCAAAAACTTCTTTC
>Ga0209541_10012248_pt1 | contig 13299 bp, 14 predicted proteins | sample RifCSPlowO2_01_FD_184027 | JGI IMG/M metagenome (GOLD analysis project Ga0209541, IMG submission 184027) | Groundwater microbial communities from Rifle, Colorado - Rifle CSP2_plank lowO2_0.1 (SPAdes) (version 2) | ecosystem: Environmental > Aquatic > Deep subsurface > Groundwater | place...
CGGACAGCAAGGAGGAGGAGGAGGCGGTGGTGGCGGTGGCGGAAGCAGCAGCAGTCCAAGAATCTCAGCATCAGCCGAAGGCGCACCCGAATGCATTAAACACGAAGACTGCACGAGTAATCTCTGCATTAAAAATAGCTGCGTCATTCAAGAATGCACGTCAAATAACCAATGCTCCGAAGACAAAGTCTGCTGGAACAACCTCTGTGTCAAACTCTTCGACATGGAACTGCTCAACGTCCAATCCCAAGTCATCGCAGGCAACTATCTCAATTTCAGCTATTTCGTCAAAGGAGTCCGCGACATCAACAACGATGTCATCATCCGTTACCTGCTCGAAGGCGCAGATCATAAAGAGCTAGGTTCCGACACCATCTACATCGGCAGCCCAGCAGCAAAAAACAACGAAGCAACCAAACACAAACAAATGTTCATCTCCACAGACACGCCACGGGGCATCTACAATCTATCAGTCGAAGTCGAATTCGGTTACTACGTCGCACGTGCTCACCGCACAATTGAAATCGTCCAGCCTATCGTTGAACGCACGCCGTTAAACATCGAAATTGTCCCCTCGGATTATGTATGGTGGGCGATCTTCGGTGCGCTTTTCATCATCACGATTGGTTTAGGTTCTGCAGTACTCGCTCACGAACGCCATCGCAACGCAGCCAACGAAGAATTCACAGAAACACAGCGTCGCCTCTCCGAAGCAAAAGCTGAAGCAGCTGAATCTATCCGCGCGATTGCAGCCATGGCACGAGAGCGTTGGTCGCTTTTACTCAAAAAAAAGTTGTCCGCTGATTCCGAGTACACTGGCCCATCACGCGACCAGCTTATCCCTGTTAAAACATCGTTAGGCAGATTCTTCAAGCTGAAACATACGCATGAGCCGCGCTATCACGAAGAGAAACAACAATATACTAACCCGAATAAATTCATCCCGATTCCAAAAGCAGCGCAATCGCTAGGAATCAAGTCAAATAATATATTTAGAGTCCGCGGACAGCTGCAGCAACCGCATGCACAGATATTTGACAGAGCCCCACAGCCAATGCCTCAGCGTGTACCACAAAATACCATCCGCGACCCCAAAATCATCAAACGTTATTTAGAAATTCGCGGATTCACACCCGCGCAGATCCGGGCATACCTAAAGCAGCGGAAATGATATACTTCACTATCTAATTGCTTAAATACATAATCTTTTTCACAATTGCATGCGCAGTGATGGCTTCATAACGCCGGAACATTTTGATCAAGTAAAGTATCGCATTCTTGGCGGACCGAACAGCTGGCTTTTATTTGTCGCATGCAACGAAGGTCTGGACTTGGCTGACAAAGTTCGTTCTGAATATGAGTCGCTTTCTTGGTCAAAATGATAGTGCTCTAAAAGCGATTCCATTGCTCAACGATGTTGCAGCGTGGAACGGCAGTACAGACCGAAAGCTTACAAAGCGAGCTGCAGATACAGAAACCCTAACACGATTGCCCAGTCACATTGCCGGCTCAAATGCGTACGTATTCCAATCAGTCCATGAGCTCACATCGGGCAATGTAGTCAATGATAATCTCTTGCAGCTGATGCAAATGGTTCGAACATTGAAAGTCCATGGCGCAAAGAACGTGACTGCAGTTATGCCCTATCATGCATATGCACGACAGGATAAGCCCTCGTTTATGATGCGCGAAGCAACATTAGCAAAACTTACCGCCGACTTGCTTATAGCATCGGGGGTTGATAACGTTATGACATACCATCCGCATTCGGAATGTCTCGGCGGTTTTTATGAGCCTCACGCACGATTTACTGGATTAAATGGTCTTGACTTATTTATTGGGATTGCAGAATCTTTTAAAGGGTTAGAGGATGTATCATGTGTATCAACCGATGCGGGCGGAGCTAAATTTGCCCTCCATTTTGCCCGTGCTCTCGATGTTGATTATGCTATTGCGAACAAGTATAAGCCCAGTGATCGCAAGGCTGAAATGCTTGGTATTATCGGCAACCTAGAAGGCAAGCGCATCGCATTGATTGGTGATGACGAGACTGTAACAGTAACTTCATTATCGAATGCCGCAAAAGAACTGCATGGTCAGTATGGTATCCAGGAGATCCACTTCCTTATATCACATAATAAAGTTCGTCCAGAATACGTGCATCGCCTGCAAGAAGCACATGATCAGTTTGGTTTGCGCACTATGCATGTCACCGATACAGTCCCTCAGCTTCCAGCTATGCTTGAACTTCCATTTGTAACAGTCCACAGCCTTGCAGAGCGCTTTGCAAGAACAATTAACCGTCTTCACTACAATCAAAGCACAAGTGAACTATTCTATCGGCCGAAAGATTAGCAACATGGGTAATAAGTCGTGAGTAGTAAACGTGCGCTATTATTCTCCGTGGCGCGGGACGTTTCGTGCGGCAACACAATTCGGCGGGTGACGGTCGTGCTGCTGCACGCCGTCGCAACAGATTCGTTGTAGGGTAAAATCTGCTGCACTCCGTCACCGCCAAGTGTTGCCGCCTTAACTTTTTAATTCGTCGCCAAATGGCAGATTATTAGCATAAAGAAAAAGCTAAACCCACTCAAAAACAATATAAAAAAATAAGAAAAAAAATTACTCAACTCGCGTCGTAATTTCTCCTGTTACGGTGTGTGCAAGCCCTGAGCCTCCAGTGTACGTTACTGTAACGTCGCCCTTAAATCGGCTTCCTGCTGCTCCGTTGGTGCATGCGGTTACTGTAATTCCATCAGCACCACCTAACACTTCACCATCATTCCACGCATCGTCGCCATCGGCTTCTGCACTATTAGTGCATCCTGCCATACTAACAGTGACAGCTGTTAAGTCATCTCCCAATCCATTGCGGAGAACTAACTGGCTTGTCGCTGCTGTAATGATATGGTCATCACATCCGATCCCGGGTGCAACTGCACAACTGCTTGGCAAAAACCTGCTTGGATTTAACACGCCAAAATATGCTAACGCACCAATTGCCACGAGAACCACTAAAATTGCCCAACCATAAGTCATTAAAAACTCCATGGCTGCTTGTCCTTTTCTCACTATAAATCACCTCGTTTTTGTATCATTCAGGCATACCGTTCTGATATGCCCTTAATTATACTGCACTACAGAATACGTCAAACATATTTAAAGTTTGCGAAGATGAGTAACTACTTTAAAATGAGAAAGAATCTATTTATAGCGTTATTATTTGAAAGGCACAATGAAATCACGCTCCTCAATGCTTTCTATTCGTGCTCAAGCAAGCTTTGAGTACATTATTCTTGTCGGCATCATGCTTGCACTTGTTGTGCCTGTATTTTATTACGCAGTTACAGCATCATCAGAGAACATCAAGCAGCGGCAAGCCGAAGATGTTGTTGAAAGCCTGAAAAAAGCTGCAGATGAAGTGTATGCACTTGGTCCAGGAACTCGTCGCTTTGTTTTAGTCAGCATGCCCGGCACCGTTGATAACCTCACAATCAATGAAAATGAGCTCACATTAAAGCTCACGACATTCGGCGAGCCCAGTGAAATTGTCGCATTTACTAAAGCTCAATTGACCGGCGACATTCCAATCGTTCGCGGAAGCTATCAAATCAAAGTCGAGCATCTCGATTCGGGCGTCGTGCTTATCGGAACAGGGGATGATACCGATACGCCGCAGATAACCTGGTCATTCCCATCAAGCCTTGCATGCAATCCCATCACCCTTCGGGCAACAACTAATGAGCCCACACAATGCAGGTATGATACAGTTGATACCTCCTATGCGACGATGGCAACATTAATGTCTGGCAGTGCGCTTGGGCATAGCGCTGAGCTTGGTGTTCAGGCAGAAAGTGGATATACATACTACGTCAGATGCAGCGATGCATTTGGCAATACGATGAGTTCGTCTGAGGTTATTTCTTATCAGATAAATTTCACGTACTGCGGCGGCGCAGGCAACCTTGCAAATGAAACAGATCCACCGATCGTCACACTGATCAGCCCAGCATCAGGATATACATCAGACTCATCACAAATAATCTTCTCGTACAATGTGACCGATGAGTCGCCCATCTTTTCATGCACGCTGCTTGCAGATGGTGCAGCAAATGCACAAGTCGATCAGCCAGGCCGTAACACCCCTAATAACATCACCGGCAACCTTGACGCAGGGACATACGATTGGTCTGTCAGCTGTACAGATGCATTTGGGGCAGTGGGCAACAGCACAACACGAGAAATTGTTGTTACCGCAACGCTTGATGATGACTTTCCTGTTGTCAATCTTGGTCCTCCTATTAACGGCAGCAGCCGTAATTTCAATTTGGTAAAATTTTTCTACAATGTTTCTGACGAGACGTCTGATATTTCATCATGCACACTTTCATTGTCGGGCAAGCTTGATAGTGGTGGCGTGTCAAGCCAGGCAGTCAGTGATTATTCAATTTCAGAGAATTCCTCAGAACTTATTTCACTCAGCCTTGAGCAGGGCAATCACACCTGGAACATCAGCTGCAAAGACAACAGCATCTATCTTAACGAAGGTTTTTCACAAACACGCTGGCTCAGAATAAACAGCACGTCGGAAGAAAGCTACATCATCAGCTGTGCAGGCCAGTGCGGCTTTGAAGGGTACAGTAATGGCATATGCCGCCAATCTCCCTCAAAATGCACGCAAAATGGTGAAACACATTCAAGCACCGGCGACCAGTATTGCACGGGCGGCGCGCAAAGCAATACCTGCTGCTGCGTGCCATAATGCAGCTATAAATATTATACTCATCATTATACCTATCCAAAATGAAAAAAGCATTTGCAACGGTTGAGGCGGTGATTTTCATAGGCATTATTTTCTTCTTATTCATCAGCTCTTATATTGTTTATGTCGACAAAAGTGCAGATATTTTTATTTCACAGCGTGAACTGCGTGAAAAATCAGACTGTCAGCGTGTTGCATCTGCGCTCAGCTCAATATACATTCTTGGCTCGGGATCAGCGGTTGTGATTGAAAATAAACAAGAAATGACGCTTGAGGCGGCACAGCAGCGCATTGAAACAAATCACACATTCTGCACGTTTCCCGTCGGCCGTGTATTCAGCAGCACACTTGAGTCAACGCCGCTAGACATCACGGAAAACAATGTCACTATATCACACCGCGGCGCATATGTTGAGGTGCTGCAATGAGGAAAGCACAGCTTTTTTCACTGGAAAGCATCCTATCAATCGTTCTTTTTATTATCGTCATTTTATTTCTTCTGTCGTTTTGGAACTTGTATTCTTCCCGGCTGAGCTCACAAATTCACTCAGAGGAGCTTCAACTGCAGGCAGCACAAGTCACAGATATATTAGTTTCATCACGCGGCTATCCTGACGCATGGGAAGCTGACCCTGCATCTGTCGTTATTCCTGGCCTCATGCTGAATCCGGGTTCGCTTGACGAGCAGAAACTCAACCAGTTTCTTGCTCTTGACTATGAAACACTAAAACAGCTTTTAAACATTGAGCGTTTTGACATCGCATTCGAATTGCGCGATGTGAGCGGCAATGTTCTTGAAAATAGAGGTAATATCTCATCAACCGCAGATGAAGCCGTTGTATTTCAGCGACTCATGCTGCTGAAAAATCAAACACGGCAGGTGTATGTAGCATTATGGGAATAAATTTTCGCAATAAGAAAGGGCTAGCATTCACGTTTGACATAGCACTTGGCACTGGTGTTATTTTCGGCATGGTTGTGCTATCAGTTTTTCTTGCATCGCGGGGCAGCACAGGTCATCTTGCAGAATATCAACTCAGCCGTATTGGCTCAGATATTCTTACTGTTCTTGACGAGCGCGAATCATTTGATACGCTTGATCATACACTGATCGAACAAAAGCTTGACGATGTTTTGCCTGCGCATATTGATATGCTGCTGCGCATCGAAGGCAGTTTTGCTGAAGGCAATGGCACGATCGAAGTTGGTGGTGATTTACCGACGGATAAATCCCTCATTCCAATACGTCGCGTTGCGTTGACAAGCGATTCAACTTATGTGAAGCTCACTGCCTATGTATGGCTAAAATAAAAATCCCAGCCGCCCCGAGGGGCGGGGTATTGATTAGTTAATTTGGGATTTTTAAAGTTGCAAAAACCCAATCACTGCCACGCAAAGTGCGCTTTGCTAGTCGCGCTCGGCTGATGCCTCGGCGACAAGCGGTGGGGTATTTGCAACAAATAATACGAACATGACAAATACAATTATAAAAACAAACATGGGCAAGAAAGGCGTTTTTTATACGTTGACGCTCAGTCTATTCGGATTGGTGCTTCTTAGTCTCGCATTTCTCATGTTCGAGCATGCGCAAAACAGTGCATCACGGTATGCAGAGCTCGGTGCAGCTGCGCGCGTTTATGATTTGCATGTCTCTATCAACAGCGTATTTGCTGATGTATATCTGAAAGAAAACATCACTTTTTTTACGTTGACCAACAAATCTATCGCACTGCAAGAAACATTTCCCGTTGATTTTGATAGTCTTGATGATAGTGTTGCCTCACTAAAAAGTGATATTGAGGATGACTTTTCGATTGTAAATATCAGCACGGATGGATTTGCACAGCATACATTATACTTCCTTCCAATGAACATCAGCTATGAGCATCTCGATATGGACCACGTCTTTATTCAGGACAGCCCGAACATCACTGGATACAACATCTCACTTGCATTTTCAGGAATTTTGTCATGCGCAGACAGCAGCACTGCAGGCTCAACTCATGTTGAATTGTATGTGCTTGGCGGCGGCTCAAACTGTACATATAACCTCAATGTGAATGATTTGGATGTGACTGTGACTATTGGCGGCGCAAAAGCAGGCTTGTCAATTGGTAATGGCAATGGCCTTGAGTTTCAAACGAATCTGAGTGTCGACACAAGTATCGCTATTGATGTTGTCGAGCAGCAACAACTCATTGATGCAGTGATGCCTGTTACTATTCAGGTGAAGGAGCAATCTTTTGGCTTTATGAAGAATGCGTATGTTCAGTTTGAGCGAGTGGAATAAATCCCCTAACATGTAACTATTCTAAAATGAAGACACAATTTTATATACGCTTCTGAGCTGCAATAACCGTGAAAAGAGGTATGAGGCGTAAAGCTGATAAGAGACAGAAATCTGTTCCTAAGATGCAGAAGGCTGCCCCTAAGACGGAGAAACCAAAACAGCGGTCGCGCTTTTTACCAGGGCTTTACGTCCTGCTTATCGCGTCACTGTTGCTTGTTCTCTATCTCGCAATAATTGAATATCTTCCAGATTACGGAGAATACGCAGCTGTAATCCTTCAATTTATCAAGACCACTGCGCTATCATTGATGCAGCGTGTAGGTCTTCCTGGTATCATAGGTAGCGCTGTCGCTCTCATTGTATTGCTGCTCGCATTTTTCCTGCCCACAAAACACAAAAAAAAACCGCAAATAGCAAAAACTGAACAAAAGCATGCAAAACTGAAAAATATTTCTATTGAAAAACATTTCGGTCACGGCTGGCAGGCATTTGCTGCTGAGCATTTTAAAGCATCGCACACAAATCAGGAAAAGCCATCTACATTACACTTACCATTATTCAAAAAATCAGATAAAAAAGTTCGTGCATTCTCCATCACTATCGGCGCATACGAAACGGGCATTGACGCGTTATATAACGAAGTCCTCAAGCGAGGCAAAGTCACATTGGAAGAGATCCAGGCAACATTTAAAATCAGCAAAGATCTCGCGGAAGAATGGGCGCGCATCCTTGAAGCAAAACAGCTTGTTTCAATTGGCTACCCAGCGTTTGGATCGATGGTGCTGACAACACCGAAAAAGGAAAAAGAGGACGAACTATGACACGCGAAGTCGTTGAAACATACCAAATCACTGAAGGCGGATTTAACGCACAGGTAAAAATCACCGGCGGCAAAGGCCAGGGCAAACAATATGAGATTGTACAGCATGAAATTGCGCCTGCAACCGCTGCCCTTATCGAGCAGATCAAGCACGAGCTTATCAGCATGCTTCGCGTCAGTGCAGAAGAAATGATTGACCCGAAAACGATTGACGCGTTAAAAGTCCGCTTCAAGCAAAAAGCTGAAACACTTATTGAGCAAAAAATTCCGGGCATCGAGAAAAAAACAAGCGATTTCCTGATTCAGCATTTGATGAAAGAGATGCTTGGTTTGGGTGACCTTGAAATTTTACTCAGCGACCCATTATTGGAAGAGATAGTTGTCCTTTCTGCTCATGAGCCAATACGAGTTTTCCACCGAAAGCATGGATGGCTTGCGACTAATATTGTATTACGCGACGAGACGCAGATTCGTGATTATTTTAATACCATCGCACGCCGTGTTGGCCGCCAGATTACAAATCTTACACCATTGCTTGACGCACATCTTCTTACGGGCGACCGCTCGAACGCAGTCCTCTATCCCATCTCGACCAAAGGCAACACACTGACCATCAGAAAATTTTCCCGCGACCCATGGACGGTAACTGATTTTATTACCAATAAAACAGGCAGTGCAGAAATTTTTGCGCTGATTTGGTTCGCAACACAATACGAGTCAAACATTCTTGTCTCAGGCGGCACTGGTTCAGGAAAAACATCGCTGTTGAATGTCTGCATGCCTTTCATGCCGCCAACTCACCGTATCATCAGCATCGAAGACACACGTGAATTGTTGCTGCCTGACTATCTATTTTGGTGCCCGCTCACCACGCGTCAGCCCAATCCTGAAGGCAAAGGCGAGATTAATATGCTCGATCTGCTCATAAACTCGCTGAGAATGCGTCCTGATCGCATTATCCTTGGAGAAATGCGTAAAAAAGACCAAGCCGAAGTCTTGTTTGAAGCAATGCACACGGGCCACAGCGTTTATGCAACGGTGCATGCTGATTCTGTTCCTGCGACAATCGAGCGGCTTCAAAATCCACCGATTGAAGTTCCAGCAAACCTGCTCAGCGCAGTTAACCTGAACGTTGTCATGTTCCGCAATCGCCGCCAAAATGTTCGCCGCATCTACCAGGTTGGCGAGTTTCTTGCAGCAGAAGAAGAAGGAAAGCGCATCGTAAAGCCGAATATCATCTATCGCTGGAATCCAAGCACCGATACGCTGCAAGTGCACAACAAGCCCATGCGTTTGTTCGAAGAGCTCAGCCGTCATACTGGTCTGAGCCAAAGTGAAATCAACAAAGATTTAGCAGAAAAAGAAAGTATTTTGCAGTGGATGTCGAAGAATAATGTGCGCGACATTGACTCCGTCGGAAAAATCATGCACAAATATTATCTTGATTCTGATTATGTTGTTAAAGAGATAAAAAAAGGCGCTGGAAAGAAGCTTCTTGAGGACTAAGATGGCTGTAACCATTCCATTTTCCATTCTGCCGCCAAACCTTCTTCGTGCGTTGTCCAACCATTTAATGGGCATCGGCCGTGTCGTTGAAAAATTGTTGCCCAATCTGCAGATCGAGCTCGAACGGGTTGATTTCAAAGTTGAAGCAAAGCGTTACGTCGCGATGTGCGCAGCTGCAACGATTGTGGGATTTATTATTCTTTCAACCATTTCGGCATTTCTCTTCTCATTTTATGGAATTTTAGCAGCATTGCTCATCAGCTTCTTCATCTTTATGATGCAGCTCAAGTATCCAGGTGTTCGCGGCTACAAACGTGTACGTAAGTTGGATGCAGATTTGCTTGGCTCGCTTCGCGCGCTGATGATTCAGCTTGACGCAGGCGTTCCATTGTATGAGGCAATGGTGATTGTGTCACGTCAAAATTTTGGTGAAGTCAGCATCGAATTCCAGAAAGTGGTCAAACAAATTAATACAGGTGTGTCACAGATAAACGCACTCGAAGATCTCGCATTAAAAAATCCGTCGCCGTACTTTCGCCGTGCAATCTGGCAGATCATGAATGGCATGAAGCAGGGTGCAGACATTAATCCTGTCATCAAAGGCGTTGTTACTGATCTTGGCAAAGAGCAGATAATTCAGATAGAAAAATATGGCTCGCAGCTCAGCCCGCTTGCGATGTTTTACATGATGGGTGCGGTGATATTGCCTGCACTGGGCACGACATTTATCATTGTGCTCAGCGGCTTCCTCAGCCTTGACCAATCGCTCATCAAGCTTGTCTTGTGGGGCTTGCTTGTGTTCATCGCATTTTTCCAGCTGATGTTTTCCGGCACGATAAAAACCAAGCGCCCAAGCTTGTTGGGAGAATAAAATGAAAAACATATTCCGAACGGTTGCACGCATCATTCCTCGATCGCAGCGTGCAAAGCTTGGCGTTTTTTTGCGTTACTTTAACGAAAAGCAAGATCATGATGTGTTCATAGGCACCGTGACAGCTATATCTTTCATTTTGAGCATTATTATTGGTATTAGCGGATACGGATTAGGGAAATCATTTTTCCTTTTCTTCTTCATTTCGCTCGCTATCATTAATGCCGGCGTCTATTCAGTCATTGCGCTCCTTGTTGATCGGGAAGCACGCTTGATCGAAGCATCGCTGCCTGATGCGCTCCAGCTGATGGCTTCGAATCTGCGTTCAGGCATGACTCCAGACAAAGCGCTGCTGCTTGCATCGCGCCCTGAATTTGGTCCGCTCAAAGCGGAAATCGATTACGTGGGCAAGCAAGTGACACTCGGCAAAAGCATTGGTGCTGCAATGCTCGAGATGGCATCGCATGTCCGCTCAAAAAAGCTCTTGCGCGCAGTCGAGCTGATCAACAGCGGCCTTGAAAGCGGCGGCAGCTTATCCAATTTGCTTGAAGCGACTGCTGGCCATCTGCAGGAGCAGACATTGGTGGACAAAAAAATAAAAGCAGCAATAACGATGTACATTATTTTCATTTTTTCAGCTGCTGCGATGATTACGCCCGTTCTTCTTGGCCTGAGCTCGACGCTCGTCGAGATTTTGCGCTCCAGCCTTTCACAGATTGACATTCCCAGCAGTGCGGCATCTGCGCTGCCGATCAAAGTGAGCAAGATAGAGCTTACCAAAGAATTCCTCAATATGTATATTATGATCTTCTTGGTTGTCAACGGCTTTCTTGCATCATCGCTTCTTGGATTGATTGCAAAAGGCAAGCAGCGCGAAGGGTTGCGTTATTTTGTTCCGATGATATTACTTGCGATTCCGTTGTTTTTGTTAGCAAAAGCGGGCATCCAGTCGATTCTGTCAGGGCTGTTTAATTTTACGTAGAAAAATGCAACTATTTTAAGTCCAAGAACCAGATTTATTAAATAGGTTGTGAATATCATCTCATAATGGGGTTTATTAGAAATTTCATAAATAAGAAAAAAGAGGAAATTATTAGACATTCTAATATAGCAGTTAATAGCTTAGAAAATGAATGGGGTTCATTTATCAAAAAAGATACTTACTTGACATATGATTTCAAAGCAAATTTGTTGAATCTGATAAAAGAAAGTAATACACAAACAAAGATTCCATGGTATTTATTTTGGGATTTTGAGTTAAAGTCTAAACTGCAAAATAATCTCGCTAAACTAGAAAAGTTTGATGAAGATATAACAAATTATAATCCTGAATTTGTAAATAAAAAGAAAAAAGAGTATAAAGACTTGTTTAAACGAGAAACACTTGTTTTAGATGATGACCAACAAACCGCAATTATTACTGATGATAAACATAATTTGGTTGTAGCTGGAGCTGGTTCTGGAAAAACAGAAGTCTTGATTACAAGAATAGCTTATCTTCTTAAAAGAAAATTGGATACTATTAAATCGAATAGAATCTTAGCTCTAGCTTTTCAAAACAAAGCGGCTAGTGAAATGAGAGAACGTCTGCAAAAGAGATATAATAGTGATGTAGAAATCAGAACATTCCACTCATTAGGGAAAAAGATTATTGAAGATAAAGTTAAAAGTGGAGAAGCACCGAAACTGAAACCAGAATGTTCAGAAGATTGGAAATATCAGAGATATATTCAAAAGATATTTGATAAAGAAATTGCTGACAATAAAGAGTTACAGAATGAAATCATTAATTTTATGAAGCGTTATGGGGATGACCAAATCATCAAAGAAGAAGCTGATTTTGAAAAAAAAGAGGAGTTCTATAATTATCAAAGAAGTCTAAATTATACTGCTTTAGATGGGACAAAGGTTAAAAGTGAACCCGAAAGAGAGATTTTGAATTTCTTTTTAATGCACAACTTGAATGGGAAAAGAATAAATGTAATCTATGAGAATCCAGCGGAATGGATGAAATATAAAGATAGTAATGGAAAAGAATATACTCCGAAACCCGATTTTTATTTCCCAGATTTTGACTTATATTTAGAACATTGGGCAATAGGTAAAAATGGGCAAGTTCCAAAGTGGTTTTCTGGAGATAACCCCACTAAAGAATACATAGAAACTATGAATATTAAGAAAGAAAAGTATAAATCAAACAATAAATCATTATTTGAAACCTCACAAGCTGATTTTGAAAGAAATATTTTATATAACGTATTAGAGGAAAGATTCATTAAAGCTCTAAAGGAGAAACAACCAAATGAGAAATTTAATTTGAATATAATCTCCTATACTGAGTTAGTAGAACGTGTTTGGGAAGAATGTAAAGAGTTTGTAAAAACTATTTCTATTAATATTTCCAAATTTATTGTTATCGCAAAAACTTATAGGTTATACCCTATCGATATAGAAAACAGATTAAATAAAGAAAAATGGTCTCCTAAACAAACATCTTTCGCCAAAATTGCTAATGTAATCTATGTTAAATATCAAAAAGAGTTGGAGAAAGATAATTATATTGATTTTTCTGATATGATTAATCTTGCTGTTGATTATCTAAAAGACAATAGGGATTTTTACAAAGATGTATATGACCATATTCTCATAGACGAATATCAGGATATTAGCACACAAAGATATGAATTAATTAAAGAATTAATGAGTAAAAATAAAAATTGTAAACTTTTCTGTGTTGGAGATGACTGGCAAAGCATCATGGGTTTTGCTGGTTCAAATCTTGATTTTTTCATAAATTTTGATAAGTATTTTTCCCATCCAGCAAGAACAGATTTAACAAAAAATTATAGAAGCATAAAATCCATTGTAGAAGTTGGAGCTTGTATAATAAAAAACAATAAAGAAGGTCAAATTAAAAAGAAAATCGTTTCCAATTCTGAAGAATCAAAACCCATTCTTGTTTATTCTTCAAAACATCAAAAGAAGTTCTTTAGTCAATATTACGAGCAAATTGCAAAACATTGTCTTGATACCATAAAAGATTATCATAC
>Ga0209541_10012249_pt1 | contig 13299 bp, 12 predicted proteins | sample RifCSPlowO2_01_FD_184027 | JGI IMG/M metagenome (GOLD analysis project Ga0209541, IMG submission 184027) | Groundwater microbial communities from Rifle, Colorado - Rifle CSP2_plank lowO2_0.1 (SPAdes) (version 2) | ecosystem: Environmental > Aquatic > Deep subsurface > Groundwater | place...
GAGTTACCTCATTTTTAGTCCAGAAAGAGATGGAACCATTTTTAGATAACGCATTAATCGAAGCGGAAGCGGGAATATTAATATAATCATCAACACCATCAAACCTGTAAGCGCCCCGGCCATCAATTCCGCCGGTAGTATTAAAGGTAGCTCCACTAATTGCAGTACCATTATTATGATACCCGCTATAATCCCAGGCGCTGTACGTCCCATCACTATTATTCACTCCTTCAAATGGCATATTTATTACCATAATGGATCTCCCAGGGCCAGGAGAGGCGCTGTCATTCACCAGCCAATTATAAATAACCCGAACATTATCATTATCCGCATCAGAAGTTACATTATATACTGTAAGATTGGTGTTAGTATTATTTGTTAAAGGAGCGGTGGTATTTAACACTAAACTGGTAATACTTGGCAAAAACAGAATTCCAAACTGCCGTGTCGGTCTTATAACTACGGACAGATTTTCTGACGACATTATCGGGACGGTCGTACTCTCATTACTCGGAGAGATTATGTTGCTCTCTGACGCCGGCGGCGTACTGCTTGCATCTGGCGCAGAGCTTTCATTAACAGGCAGATTTGGTTTTGGCGTATTATTTTCCGGCGGAGAATCTCCAGCAGAAGCATTCTCTCCGCTTGGCAGCCTTTCTTCGATAGGAAGAATGCCAATTTCTCTTCTGCTTTCTTCCAGTGGCAAAATGCCAATAACCGCTCCAGTAAGAGAATGATCACTTCGGAGAGAAGGAAAAGAACCGGTAAGAATTAAAGTGAGAAAAAAAAGACCAAACCCTATAAAAATGGCAGAAGAAGATATCTTCCCCAATTTTTCTTTCATTCTGTCGCTAGTCAAAACTAGGAAAGCTAAAACTTTTCTCAACCACATCGTCCTTGAAATCACCTTTTTATACCAATGAAGAAACCTTGATATATAAATTGAACGATAGTATGATAAGAAATGATAAGAAAAACAATTTTTGGGATCTTACATCAGCCTCTGCTAAGGTGACAGTATCAATCGTGTGGCTCATATGAAACCCTCGCCAATTGGCTAGTGAGCACAGGGCTATTCGCCAGACGGCCTGGCCTCCACATTCCTAAATCAGTGCGATTTTCTGTGAAATCTTCTGCAAGTGGAGGTGCGAACGGGAGGGTTTCATATGAGCCCAATCGTGTGAAAAGTTTATAAAACAGGGGAGTCTCAGTCAGTTGATGGCTGCTGAAAAAGAGGCAAAAGGTGTTGAAGCCTATACAATGAGTAGCATGGTTAAGTTAAAAGGCTTCATTAAAAACGGATTCGACACAAGCACTATCATTAATGTCATTGTCAGTTTTGACTCAGAATTTGAAGAATTCAGACAGAGAGGATTTACGTTTCCTCCAAATTTGTTTTTCTATCATGAAGTTTCGTGGTCGGAAACTATCGGAGTATTAATTAACGAGCATAAATTAAGCAAAGAAGAAGCGATAACGGCACTCAGGAAGCTTATTGCAAAGTTCAATCTTCAAAAAGTTGTTAGACTTGATTTTGATGATTTACTTGAGAAGCTAGTAGAAGAAGCTAATCAAAGAGTCGCGAAAAAGTTCAATAATCCTGGGCTTAAAATTGGAGATAATGATGTTATAATTATTGGTGGATTTTTACGAGAGAAGATTAATTTTGTTCATTCTGGTGATGAGGGATTCTTGAAAACTTGTGAAGAATTAGGTATTAATACTGTACGACTTCCTGAAAGAGATTTCATGAAAGAAAAAGAAATTAAAGGTTGGATGAAGAAGGGACGAAAAGATTAATTGTAGAGGTTTATGTATTTTCTGTAAGCTTCTTTTCTGCTTACTGATTTGTCCCAGTTCTTAGATCTAAATTCTCGGAGGGCTTTAAGGGTTTGTCGACTTTGTCCCGAGGTTACTTTAGTGCCATAAATAAGCCTGAATTTGAATGATTCAATCATGGATTTAGAAACTTCCACTACTTGATCTAGGAGATGTTTTTCCATTTCATTGAAATGCTTAAGATTTATACTTGCTTGTTCTACCATTTTTTAGTATAAACGCTTAAACTTTAAAAAGCTTACTCCCGAGAGATACTTTACCTAAGAAGAGAAATATGAAATCCTCGCCAATCAGCCCGTGAGCACATGGCTATTCGTCAGACGGCCTTGCCTCCACCATACTAAATCTGTGCGATTTTCAATGGAATTTTCTGCGAGTAGAGGTGCGAATGGGAGGGTTTCATATTAGCTGAGAAAGTAAAAAGATTTTAATAGTATTCCTGATCTAATTCCCCCATGGACATCGAATTCAACCTTACTAAATCCATTGAAGAGAATGCAGGAAAGTATTTCGAATTAGCAAAAAAAGCCAAAAAGAAACTGGAAGGAGCAAAAAAAGCGTTAGAGGAAAGTAAAAAGCTGCTGCATAAGCTCCAGCAGCAAGAGGCGCAGTTCCTTCTTCTGGAAGAAAAGAAAAAAGATCAATTGAAAGACCGCCACAGGGAATGGTACGAAAAATTCCATTGGTTTACGTCTTCAGAAGGCTTTCTTTGTATCGGCGGGAAAGATGCCACTTCAAATGAAATCATTATTAAAAAACATCTGGAAGCCACCGATCTAGTTTTTCATACCGAAATGGCCGGCTCGCCATTCTTCATTATTAAAAATGGGCAGGAAGCGCAGGAAATAACTCTCCAAGAAACGGCCCAGGCGACGGCTATTTACTCCCGCGCTTGGAAGCTAGGCCATACCTCAGCTGATGTTTTTTATGTTCTTCCCCATCAAGTAAGCAAAGAAGCGAAAGCGGGTGAATTTATCACTAAAGGAAGTTTTATGATTTATGGCAAAACACAGCACATTTATCCGACGTTAGAGTGTGGAATTGGTCTTCTTAATGGAATAATCATTGGAGGCCCGCCAACGTCGATTAAAGCAAAAACACAGAACAATGTTGTCGTCATACCTGGCACAGAGAAAAAAAGTTCTCTCGCTAAGAAGATCAAGAACAAATTAAGTGGAGGAGATCTTAATGAAATTATTAAATTTCTTCCTGCGGGAGGAGCAGAGATTAAGAAGGAACGTTTTTAAAGAAAATGCGAATTTCTCTATCTAACGCCCCTGTCGTCTAGCCTGGATACCTCCAGTTTCCTGAAGAATAAGGGGAATTAAGCGTAAGGCCAATAGGACGCGAGCTTGCGGTCAGAAAGACAAAAAGCTTGAAGCCAGGGTTCAAATATTTTCCGAACATCGGGAGGAAACAACCGAGAAGCGGATCTTTGAAAGTCCCTGCGGGGGCGCTTTATTTTCTTTTTTTGTTTTTAATAATAGTTTTAGCATCTCGCAAAATGTTGTCCACAAAACAAAAAGGTTTATATATTGTGTGGACAATAACAAAGTTATGGCCTACGTTGATAAGATAAAGTCTGGAAAAAAGACGTTTTATTATCTTGGAAAGACAATACGCACAGGAGAAAATAAATGGAAGAAAATAAGAATTAAACTCGCAGAAAAAGAACCTACTCGAGAAGAAGTCGGCAAGAAACTCAGAGAGCTTCGGCTTAAGGAATATGACGTTTATAATCAAGATTATCTTGATGCCTATAAATTAGAAATAATTGATGATTTTAAAGAAGTTTACAATAATCATCGTAAAACTATACCTAAAACCGTTGCCGAGAAAGAAGAAGCGGATTTTTTAATCAGATTTACCTATAACTCTAATGCTATCGAAGGGAATAGATTAACATTACGCGACACTTATTTGATTATCAAAGAGAAACAGATTCCTTCTGGTGCTCCACCAAAAGATTACAATGAAGCCATCAATGGAAGAGAAGCGTTTGAGTTTATTAAAAATTATAAAGGAAAGTTTACGGTTGAGTTTCTTGAGAAAGTAAATGGAATATTAACGCAAAATACAGGTGTTGTTTATCCAGGAAGAGTTCGCTTTTTTCAAATTAAAATTGAAGGTGCTGACCACGTTCCGCCTGAACCGGAAGAAGTGCGGCCATTGTTAAAAAAGATGATTCATTTTTATTATGAGAATAAACGTAAAATTCATCCCTTTGTTTTAGCTTGTTTAATCCATGCCCAATTCGTAGAAGTTCACCCCTTTGAAGATGGAAATGGAAGAACTGGTCGAGCATTAATGAATTGGATCCTGATGCAAGCCGGATATCCAAAAATGTTTGTTCCCGTAAAATTGAGGCAGAAATATTACGAAGGGATTGATCTTCATAATAAAAAAGATTTTAAAGGATATTGTGAGAAAATGTTTGAAGTGGTAATGGAACAATTTAAGCTGTAATGTTGTCCACACATTACCAAGAATAACTTTATTTGTGGACAATAACATCTTAGAAACCAACTCTTTAGATAGTTTCCAAACATAGAGAGGAAATGATTAAGAAGCGGATCTTTGAAAGTCCCTGCGGAGGCGCTTTATTTTCTTTTTTTGTTTTTCATCTTCTTAAGATGCTTAACTAATTCTTTCAAGAGAATATACCCTTCTTTATCTTCCATTTTATCATCCCAGCTTTTTTTCTTGCCAAGACTCCGTATTTTGAGTACACGTTGCTTAGAATGAGAACGTTTTAATGTTCGGAGAAGAGCTTCGAAAGAAACATAAGTAGAATTACTCTTTTCTTTTTTTTTCTTGAGAAAAGGAACTCTTTTTCGCCGTCTCTTTTTTTTCACCATCTGCTATCCAGAAAAAGATTGGTAAATAAAAAACTTTGCCTGATTTGTGCCTATTCTAATAACTGCTTTCTGTATCTCTTTCATTCGTTTCTGATACCCCCCCTGCTTGCGGTGGTTGGGTGGTTTTGCATCAATTCGCCATTATCGAACAGGGTATCAGACACATAAAAAAAAATACAAGGAAAAAGAAAACTATCTTTTTTCTGTACAGAAAATAAGTGATTTTTTATTTTCTTGTACCCCCTTTGGGGCGGTTGGGATTTTTATTTTTCTTTAAATCCATTAAAATATTCTCGTTTGCCTTCTCCGACCACTTTAATCTTGCCGCTTTGCACTAAGACCGCTTGCTTATCCGAAAGAGCAACAATCGGATATTTTGTTGCTTTCGCTGCTTGGTCAACAATAACTCTATATTTTTCTTCAAAATGAGCCGTAATCAAAAACGGCACTAAATTTAAAGCCGTGAAATCCGTTATCCCAACTCTATTACGATCTTGATGCTTCCAAGCAGCAGCTCCAATCATTGGACAGGCAATATAACTTCCCGCGCTTACTCCCACATACAGACCGCCTCTTCTTAGAAAACAGGAAAGCACTTTGTCAAAACCACTTTCTCTTACAAACTTCAATAGATAAAATGTGTTTCCCCTATTTAGGGATATAATATCTTTATCAGAAAAAATTCGTTCTAAATCTTTCTCGGTTTTGCCTTTGAAATCAACATCTTCAAGATGTTTTATTCCACAATCGCGAAGTAATTGCCGGTCTTTTTCCATCCAGGTTGGATTTTTTGATTCGCCATAGGCTGCGGTGGTAACAAAAGCTACTCTATTCTCTTCCGGTCTTTTCTTTGGTAAAATGGAAAGAAAATATTTTTTTATTTCTGGAACAATTCCCCCCGATGTATAGTAAATTGCCATAGAAGTCGAACAGCTTATGCAATTTAGTATATATGAAATTCGCAACATTAAGTTCGATTTCTTGCGAATTTCAGTATAAGTAAAAGTGTGGCCATTTTATTGAAGCAATTCAATAACCTTTTTTATCTCGTGAATACTGGAAAAAGAAACTTTCTCACAACAAATTATAGGTTCTCACTTTAGGAACTTCGGTGTTGCAATAAGGACAAGTTCTGGGCATGCTTGTCAAAGGATTATACCTAAATGAATATTTACACACGGAACATTTACAGTGCAGATGATGCGTTCCTTCAATCTTACTAAACTGGCTCTGTGGCTCTTTTTGCCGCTGCCGTGCCGCTTTCTCTAAATAGTCATCTACCTCATCCCAGCCAGGGGGCCGAGGAATTTCCTCCTTCTTTGCGACAGCTTCTTCAGCTTTTTTTGCTTTCGTTTTGCCACTGTAACAATTCTGGCACACCACCTGTTTATAGTCATGATGAAGCTTAAACTGCTCTGCAGGAGCTGAACTTCCACAAACCCTACACTGCGCTTGGACGCTTGACATGCCTAGCTAGAAATAGGAACCTCTTTTTATATTTTTGGATGGTGTACAAGAAAATCCCTCCTCTAAAGGAGTGAAACAAATATTTAAAAGAAGAAGTTATGGGAAGGACATGCGCCCTTTTTGGAAAAAAGTGGAAGAGATTAACTCCAAGCTAATTCTACCTGCAATTTTTATTCTCTTAGTGATTATTATTTATCAACTTTTTTCCCCGCAAGTACAAAACGAGAAACTCGAAATCACACTTCAAGTCCTGGATAGCTTGGTTGTGGCTATTTTTGTCATTGATCTTATCTTTCTCGCCATCAAAGCCAAAAGTACAAAATTCTTTTTCAAGAACTATTGGCTCGATATTCTCGCCGTGCTTCCTATTTACTTCTTCTTCAAGATCTTTACACGTTTTTATACTACCGTGACTCTCACTGAAGAAATCGTCTTAGGTCAACGTATTGTACACGAAGGACTGGAAGTTGAAAAAGAAGTTAAAATTCTATCACGAGGAGGAAGATTGGCACGCTCTGTAGGTATAGGAACCAGAGTCCTAAGAGTTCTCATCAAATCACGCTTTTTAAGTATGTTCTTAGAAAAATACCATCTCGCTCACAAAAGAACATACCAAGCCAATGAACAAAGATACAAAATCAGCCGATCTTAATGAGCCTTACTTTTTTAATCCTTTCTTGGACATAAGCATCATTTAATGCCTCAGCCATAAAATCTTTTAAAAGAGGATTTTTCACCTTCAACTTGGCCATTAATCGACCTTTCTTGACAAAAGCTCCGGGGTGTTTCCGCTTAAAATTCTCTGCTGCTGTAGGAATATTTAACGGCGGCCCTTGACGAATTTCCCAGGAGAGACGGCGAAGCAAAGAAACAAAAAAAAAGAAACAGGCTTCATCAGCTTTAATATTCCATTCCCAATCCGCCTTTGTAACCACGTACGGCTTTAATTTTTCCTGTAAAAAAGTAAACACTTTCCATAACTTCACACCCACAACGTCTTCCTTTCCCTGGATTGGCTTAATGACTAGAAACAGTAAATGCCGGTTTTGCTTCCGTGCTTCTTGCTGCAGCTTTTTTTGGTCTAAAGGCGTCAATTCAAAATAGGAGGCTAAGGGCTTGTTAAGAAATTCTTTAGCCAGAAGACAAAATTTTTGAAGGGAATTAAAAGACAAAGCAGCGGCGGCATTTCGTTTTTTATCAACAGGGTCGATGACAATTAATGGAGATTGCTGCTTTGACTTGTTAAGATTAAATAAAGCATCCTGCTTTGGATAATGCTTGGCCACATCAATGACTTCTTTTTCTTTCCATTTCTGTGATGCTGCGAGAAGTTTCTGAAACGAACCGTAAAAGACAATCAAGATCTCCAAAACATAACCACTAAAGCCTTGAATATGTGATTCTGCGCCATAAATTTTTTGTGCTTTACAAAACTGCTTTGCTAACCGTACTTCATCTTTCATATTTTTCGCTTTTGTATTCACCCACTGTGCGTGCAAAGGAGAAACATCAGTGATGTTGACGGTCTGCTCTGCTTTTTTTATATTTAATATCGGAACAATTTCAAAAGTAAACCCCTGAAAGGAAATCTGAAAATAATCACGGCTTCCATGCAATACGGCAATCTTCTGGCTGGGAAATGTCTTTGTAAGAAGGGGCTTTAACAAAGTAGAAAGCTGCTCTGATTTAAGTTTATATTTCTCATAAGGGAAAAGAACAAAAATATCAATATCTGGATTTCCGGAAAGCCAGGTATCTTTTGCACCGCTTCCACCGAGAATAGCTTTGCCAGGAGAAATGTTCTTATGAAGCTTACTGAGGAAAGAAGCTGTCGCAGCTTCAAACTTTTTTCTTTCTTCTTTTTGAGGCTTTATCTTCTTTAATACTTCAGAGTACGGAAATTTATTTTTATCTTTCATGACCGCCAACGACTCTTATTTTAATTCTTAAATCTTAAAGAGTACCAAAAAACTATATAAATCTTTATAAAACGTGGAAAAAAGGATTTATAATAAGCAGCGTCGCCTCTACAGAAGGAAACTCTTCTGGTTGCGACTCGGCTAATGCCAGCGTCGCATAATCTGGTATTGCGCAGGTCTTGAAGCAACTTTAAGAAAGCTGCATCAAAACGGCGGGCTAATGCCCACCGCAAAGCAAACCTGTCCCTTTGGGGATTCCCAGTTCAAATGGTGAAAAGAACGACTCTTTCGCCTGATGGTCTGGGCGCTGGCGCTTTTTTTTGGAAGGAGAATAAAAAATAGTAACTTTACCTGACCCTTATCACTTCCAAATTCTTCGGCGCAACTGTCTCAATCCTGAATTGCTTATGGATAGAAGAAGCCAGATCTAAACAGCGTGAAGATTCTCCATGGACAATAATAACTTTTCTTGGCTGGGGATTACACCGTTTAATATAATTCATGAGCTGACGTCTATCAGAATGATTTGTAATTTCAATTCTATTCACAGTCATGTTAATTTTATAAACACGCTGTTTTCCATCTTCCGCAAATACCATTTCCTTGTCACCATCTCTGATACGCTGCCCTAAAGAGCCAGGCGGCTGGTAACAGCTGAACACTAAGCTATGTTTACTTCCCTCACAGAGCCCTTTAAGATACTCTACAGAAGGCCCCCCATGTAACATTCCAGAAGTTGCCAAAATGAGACAAGACCCTTCTTCTAACATAACTTGCTGACGCTCTTTATTAGAGCCAACCCGCTTGATAAGATCCGACATAAAAGGATTGCTTTCGTTATGAAAAATTTGTTGCCGCAAATTTCGGCTAAGGTACTCTGGATACGCCGTATGTATTGCTGTAATATCCCAGAGCATCCCATCAATATAAATTGGGGCGTTAGGAACTTTGCCTTCCCTCACTAATCGTTCTACAATAACCATGACTTCCTGTGCTCTTCCAGACCCAAGGACAGGCATGAGTACTTTTCCACCACGCTCAAATGTCTCTTTAATAATCTGAATCATAACCTCTTCTGCTTCTTGCTCGGCCATGTTATTTTCTCTGCCTCCATATGTTGATTCCATCATTAAAGTTTCAATCCGAGGAAATTGTGTATTTGCTGGCTCCAAGACATTCGTTCGGGCATATTTTAAATCGCCAGTATAAGCAAAATTGTGAAGCCCATTTCCAATATTTAAATGAGCTATGGAACTGCCCAGCATATGCCCGGCATTATACAAAGTAAGACGAACATCAGGAGTTATATCTGTAACTTCATCATAATCGAGAGTTATCGTATGTAAAACCATTTGCCGCACTTCTTCAGAAGTATAAATCGGCTCTTTCCCTTCACTACGCTGGATTTTTATCATGTCCAGCTGTAACAAAGCCATAATATCACGAGTAGGGGCAGTGCAATAAATTGGCCCTTGATACCCATATTTAAACAAATAAGGGATCAGTCCTGAATGATCCAGATGAGAATGAGTTACGACGACAGCATCAATTTCACTTATATTGAATTCTGGAGCATCTAAGTAAGGATACGTTTCCGCCCCATCTTCGCTCGGATCAATGCCGCAATCGATTAAAATCCGTGATTCTGGTGTTTGTAATAAAAAACAAGTTCGGCCCACCTGCCGCGATGCGCCTAAGCAACTTAGACGAATCCATTCATGCTTCTTGGTCCGCAGCCACCCATCATAGATGCGATGTCCAGTTCTATCAAGAAATTTTTTCCGGTCATCGGCATGTTCATATAGTACAGAACGAATACTTTCAATAAGCTTTGAGCGAATGGGAGGAATACGTCTAATAATCGCCACCCAAAACGTTTTTGCCGCAATGTCTTTCAATAATTCCCCCTGCCGCCCTATAACTAAGCCAGGCTTATCTGCGTGAATGATAACTTGGCTTCTGGGAGGATCGAAAATAAATTCTTTCAAACCCGCCTCTTCCGGGATAAGTTCACGAATTATTTTTTCCGCTTTCTCTTTTTCAAGACATAATGAAGGATCTGGGCGTAACTCAATGCGCTTCTTAAACTCCTTTACCGCGGCCCTGATTGTTCCTTGATTATCAAAGAAAAAATCTTTATCCTTCGTGTACAAAACAAGGTTTGCCCCTTCAAATGCAGAATCATCTATTTTACCCTGCGGTAAAGTTTTAATAAGTTCTTTTAATATATCTGCCATTTTTCCTTCTTTCCTTCACACTTTCTTAATCCAGAACCACACTCTTCTCTAAACCGTGAAGAGAACTGTTTATAACCGCATCTCTACTTCCTTGCGCAACACACGTTTAATTTCTTTCTCTGTAACAACAACGACATCAATGCCGTTTCCAGAGGCACTATCACGTTGCAAAGCTGTATCTATTGCTTTAAGGGCAAGCTTTACTCCATCATTAACTGTGAAATCAGGCTTATAATGAGTTTCTAAAACCCCATAAGCAAAGACCGAACCAGAACCGGAAGAAACAAAATCCTTAATTTTTGTAACACTTCCATCCGGGAAAAGGTCATAAAGATGAGAGCCTTTTGCATCCTTTCCTCCTAGGAGGAAATGAACGATTCCTGGAAGCATACTTGGCCGTCTAATGGTAGAATACACTAACCCACCAAGCAAATTTGCGGCCTCCTTTGCCGCGGGCCGCTTATTCGTTCTCATTTCCTTCAGTTTTAATTCAGCGCGAATAAGCTTTATGAGAAGCTGTGCGTCAGAGACCCCCCCGGCAATAGTTAATGCAAAATCATCTGAAATTATATGAACTTTTTCCGCTCTCTTATCAACAATCATCGTGCCTGCAGTTGCCCGCATATCAGCAGCCAGCACAATCCCATCTTTACATACAATACCCACTGTTGTCGTCCCAGTTTTAAGCTGTTCTTCCATAGGAAACACCTTAGAAATATTCACCTACCACCATTGTTCACATTCTGAAAAGAAGCACTTCTTTTTAAAGCTTTCGGAATCGTGTAGGTATTGAGTCTGTGGTTGGACTGTGCCAATGCACGAGCGATAGAATCTTCTCTCAACTCTTTATTGTAGGGAGAGTTGATCCTACGGAAGGGAACCCACACTATAATAATAGAAGTAGAAGAGCGAGTTGATACTACCTGAGCGTTAGCGAATTATTGGATGAAGCCGGAATCGTGGTGTTAAACCCTCTTATTTGCCCTTCACCCTTTCCTTCTAAACTTCTTTTCCAATTCTTCCGCACTAATTTTAAACAACGTCGGCCTGCCATGAGGACAGGCATAAGGAAGCTCTGTTTTTGCAAGGTCATTGATAATAGCTTCCATTTGCTGAATTGTTAAGACCTCGCCGGCCATTACTGCCGATCGACAGGCCATTCTCGTAACAATCTCTTCCTTGCGCTCTAAAATCTTTTCTTTTCCTTCTTTCAGAAAAGTCAGGACCTCATAAAAAAAATCAGGTTGCTGCACTCGGCCAAAAATTAAGGGAACCGTCTTCAAAAGAAAGGTCTTTTCACCAAAAGGTTCTAAGAAAAATCCAAACCGTTCTAAAACTTCTTTACCATCTTCAACAAGCTCTTTTTCCCCGGGCAGGAATTCTATTATTTCTCCTTGCAAAAGATATTGCACTTCCACTTTCTCTTTCATAAACTGCCCCATAAACTGTTCATATAACACCCGCTCCTGCGCGGCATGCTGATCGATGAAATAAGCTCCTCCTTGAGTTTCGGCAACGAAAAAAGTCTTATGAATTTGCCCCAAAATTCTCATTATGGGAAAAGACCGAGGTAAAGGTAAAATATTATTGCCTAAAACTAAAGGAAGCGACGCTTTTGCGCTTTGATCTGGTGACTCTTCTTTAACATGAAAAACCTCTTGCTTACTTTGCTCAAAAGTATACTTTCCATCATTTTTTTGAACAGATTTCTTCACGACGGGCCGGAACTGCATCTGCCTTTCAAACTCTACATCGACAAGAGGAATCAAATTGTTTTTCTGTAGTGTTTCTTTAACCGCTTTCTCGACGGAAAAGCAAACTTGTTCTTTTTGTTCAATTTTAATTTCTGATTTTTGCGGATGAACATTCACATCTATAGCACAACTATCTAAATGAAGATGAAGAACAAAAAGAGGATGCTTGTTGACAAAGAGCAAGGAATGATAAGCTTTATAGACGGCATTGGTAATCTCTTCACTTCGCACCCATCGATTGTTAACAAAGAGAACTTGCTGCTGTCGATCATTTCGCACTGTATAAGGAGTAGAGATAAATCCAGAAATGGAGGTTGTTTCATCAGTGTAAGAAATTTCGAGTAAGTCTTTCGCAACGTGAACTCCATAAATAGAGGCGATATTATCACGAGCATTTTCTATTACAGGAGCGTGCAACAGCTGGTTTCCTCCATGGAAAAGTTTGAAAGAAACAAGAGGATGAAGAAGAGCATAGTGTGTAACAACATCGATAATATGGCGCAATTCAACACTGTCAGTTTTAAGAAACTTTTTTCGAGCAGGAGTATTAAAAAAGAGATTATGTACTTCTATTGTTGTTCCCCGTTCAGTTGGAATAACACTAGAACTAACAACAGAGCCCCCTTCAACAATGAGATTAAATCCTTCCCGTGTCTGTTGTTGTTTCGTAAGAATAGAAAGTTTGGAAACTGCGGCAATACTCGCCAGAGCTTCGCCCCGAAATCCCAGAGTCGCAATCGCAAAAAGATCTTCCTCTTTCTGAATTTTACTGGTAGCATGACGCAGGACTGAATTTCTCGCATCTTCTTCATCCATTCCTTCCCCATTATCTCGCACGCGAATAAGTTTCTTTCCTGAATCTTCGATGTTAACAATTATCGACGTAGATCCGGCGTCTAAAGAATTTTCCACCAATTCTTTTACTACAGAAGCAGGCCGCTCAATTACTTCCCCTGCAGCGATCTTGTTAATCAGCTCTTCCGAGAGAAGATGAATTTTAGGCATGGCTATTCTCGAGAATAGAGCCTATATAATATTTATGGTTATATGATACTGTCATCTTTTCGTCATCTTCATTTTTGAACGGTATTTGATTAAATCTAGCAGCTTATTTCTTCCTAGCGGAAGCCTGATTTCCGCAGCTTCTGCTGGCGTTATACCTTTAAGCTGCTGATGTGGATTTACAAAATTGTGAGTAATATGTTTAAGATTCATGAATGCTTCC
>Ga0209541_10012250_pt1 | contig 13297 bp, 10 predicted proteins | sample RifCSPlowO2_01_FD_184027 | JGI IMG/M metagenome (GOLD analysis project Ga0209541, IMG submission 184027) | Groundwater microbial communities from Rifle, Colorado - Rifle CSP2_plank lowO2_0.1 (SPAdes) (version 2) | ecosystem: Environmental > Aquatic > Deep subsurface > Groundwater | place...
CACCTTAAGCATCCCGCCTGGGTAGTACGGCCGCAAGGCTAAAACTCAAAGGAATTGACGGGGACCCGCACAAGCGGTGGAGCATGTGGTTCAATTCGACGATAAGCGAGGAACCTTACCAAGGCTTGACATCTAGCTGCATGCCCTAGGAAACTAGGGCGCCTTCGAGGGTGCTAGACAGGTGCTGCATGGTTGTCGTCAGCTCGTGCCGTGAGGTGTACCGTTAAGTCGGGTAACGAGCGCAACCCCTACGCTGTGTTAAATCACTCACAGCGAACTGCCCGCCTATCGCGGGAGGAAGGTGGGGATGACGTCAAATCAGCATGGCTCTTACGCCTTGGGCGACACACGTGCTACAATGGCCAGTACAATGGGTTGCTAAGCGGTAACGTGGAGCTAATCCCATCAAAACTGGTCCCAGTTCGAATTGAGGTCTGCAACTCGACCTCATGAAGCCGGAATCGCTAGTAAACGCGTATCAGCCACGGCGCGTTGAATACGTTCTCGGGTCTTGTACACACCGCCCGTCACGTCAAGAGAGTCTTCAGTACCCAAATGTCATCGTAAGATGGCAAAAGGTAAGGGAGATGATAGGGACGAAGTCGTAACAAGGCATCCGTAGCGGAAGCTGTGGATGGATCACCTCCTTTCTAGGGAGAAAAATCGGATGGAGAGCCGGAATTCCGCTCTTCATTCTCCAGTCGACCCCGAATTTATTTCGGGTGTGGAATTGACGAGTGGTTTATAACGTCAGTCTTAGATTGCCTATCATAAAATTGAAAACCCGCTTCAGGCGGTTTTTTTATATCTAATTATTGACCAAAACGCCTTTTTTTGTTATATTGTTTTTGTTATTAATATATTTTAATAAGGGCGACTAGCTCAGTTGGTTAGAGCGCGTCACTGATAATGACGAGGTCTCAGGTTCGATTCCTGAGTCGCCCACCAGCCGAGGTAGCTCAGTGGTAGAGCAGAGGACTGAAAATCCTCGTGTCGGCAGTTCAATTCTGCCCCTCGGCACCATCGGGGCGTAGCGCAGTTGGCTAGCGCGTCTGCTTTGGGAGCAGAAGGTCGCAGGTTCAAATCCTGTCGCCCCGACCAATTAGGTTATTTTAATATTTTTTATCTTCGGCTAGACTCAAGTGGGCCTGCCCGCCGAAGCCCCGAGCTTGCCGAGGGGCGTAGGCGGGTATCGTATAATGGTTATTACCTCAGCTTTCCAAGCTGATGATGGGGGTTCGATTCCCCCTACCCGCTCCATTCGGAAAACGGCGCGTTTTCTGTAAAGTTCGTTCCAGATGATCTTAATTAAAATAATAGAAACAATCTATCGATGATTGTTTTTTGTTTTGATCCCTCACCTAGTATAGGTGAGGGATTTTGACAGCAACTTCTTTATATATTAAGCTATAGAACTGAACTTTTTCGATCTAGAGAGAAAATCACAGGAGGTACAATCATGAGATCACTAGAGAAGGTGGCTGTTCAAGGTAGATTAGTAAACATCAAGATTGGTCGCAATGGCAGGATTGCTGGGATTGACGAACTCGGTCCGGCTAAGCCGGATTCACCAGTGGCTATTCCGGGAATGATCGATTTGCATGTTCATTCTCGCCAGCCCGGCGGCAATCACAAGGAAGACTGGGACCATTTGTGGAAGGCTGCAGTTAAAGGCGGAGTTACAACTATTGTAACCATGCCTAACACCAGTCCGCCGATTGTCGATCTAGAAACTTTGCAACTTGCCAGAGAACTGGCCAGTAGTTCCCTGATCAAGCCATTATTTTGGTTTGGAGCGACCGCCAAGGATAATTCCTCGGCAATCAAACTGGCCTGCCAAGAGAAAGATGTTGTTGGCATCAAGATGTTTATGGGTTCAAGCACCGAAGCGATGACGATCGAGAAACCCGAAGATCAACTTAGGGTCCTTCGTCTTGGTGCGAAGTTGAGAGTGCCAGTGGCAATCCACGCCGAAACCGAAGCTCGAATCCAGGCCAATCTTGCCGCGCTGAAAGATAAGCCAACGGTTGCTAATCATTCCAAGATTCGCGACACTCGGGCCGAAGTTACTGCTGTTAAGCAGGCTCTTGATCTAGCTAAGAGAGCTGGTTGTCAAGTTTACTTTTTGCATATCAGTACACCCGAGGCAGCTGAACTTATCATTAGGGCCCAGGCTAATGGTCAATTGGTTTGGTTTGAGGTAACGTCGCACCATCTGTTTTTAGATGATGATTTTTTGCAAGGGGAACAGGGTGGATTTTACAAGATGAATCCGCCACTCAGGAATTTTGAGCAGGTGGCTGGACTGTTGGAAATATTCTCGAATGACCAGGCAGATACAGTTGGTTCTGACCATGCTCCCCATACTCGTGAGGAGAAAGTCGGTCGCGATTATGCTGGTACGCCCAGCGGAGTGCCTGGCATTGAGACTTCTTTGCCACTTTTGATTAACCAAGTACTTCTCAGCCAGTTGAGTTGGGAATGCTTGGTCCAATACACCTCAACTCGGCCGGCGGAGATTTTGAATCTGAGAAGGAAGGGTCAGATTGCAATCGGTTCTGACGCTGATCTCGTGGTGATCGATCCAGGTGGAGAAACTAGGATTACCAATCAGAACATTGCTTCGAAATGCGGCTGGACGCCATTCGACGGTTTAACTACCAGGGGTCGAATCGTTTCCACCATTGTCGGTGGCCAGCTTCTTTATAAGGAGGGTTGAATTGTTTATGACATTTAGGCGGGAGTCGCTTTGCGGCTCCCGTTTTCTATCTTGACAATAATTTATGATTGTGCTAAGATAGTAAACTTTCCCAAAAATGGGAATTTTTTAATATGAAGACTATTAAAAATTTAATTGATCGAAAAACCGAGATAATAGTACTTTTGGTACTAGTTTTTGAGTTTACTTTCCCTCATTATAGTTTGGCCGTAGAACCCAGCCAGTCCAGTGTTTTACTGCCAGATTTCATTATTAAATCAGCTGAGGAGCTGGTAACCGGAGAAATTATTAGGTTAATTACTCCTATCCGTGAGCCTGAACCCACAGTTATTCAGACCTATAAAATTACAGTCACTGCCTACTCTTCTACGGTGGATCAAACCGATAGCACCCCTTGTATTACCGCCAATGGGTTTGATTTATGCGAACATAATCAGGAAGACGTAATCGCGGCTAATTTTTTGCCGTTTGGTACAAAGGTGCGGATCCCAGAATATTTTGGTGACCGTGTTTTTACGGTTCAAGATCGCATGAACCAACGATATTATTACCGAGCTGATGTTTGGATGAAAACCAGAGAAGCAGCTAAGCAGTTCGGTGCACCTTATACTATAATTGAAGTAATTGAATAAAATCATTTTTTAATCATAAATCCCTCACCACTTTCCCGCATAAGTAGCTTATAGTATAAAACAGATAATATCGTAAATAAAAATGAAAAGTGGTGAGGGATAAACCAAAAAATGGCTTGATCCCATTAGATGAAGACGTCTAACGGGGTTGATTTGTCAGCCATTTTTTGTTAGACTAAATCAGTAATTTATAACACTTAACAATTAATATTTAATTTTCCAAGTCATTGGTTAACGGTTAATTGTTAACCTGCCTGCCGCCAGGCTGTTAAAGGTTAACGATGGCCACGTAGCCCCGCCTACGTTCCGACTGCATCTGAACTTCGGCGGACAAGCAAGTAGTAAATCAGCAGTCTGCTCGCCCGCCCTAGCCTAAGGCCTGGTACCCAAGTGGTTAAGGGAAGAGTCTGCAAAACTCTCATTCGGGGGTTCGATTCCCCCCCAGGCCTCCAAGCTTATTGATAATAGACATTATGGTTTTTAAAAAATCTTTTTTTATTCTATTTATAATCATAATTTTAGCAACCATTATCAGGTTGTTTTTTGTTTTTAATATACCTAGTCAGATTGATGAACTGATAATGGCTGATCTAATTAAAACAGTCAGCCTAGGAAATATTCCAGTTCACTTTTCCAGTGTTAACGGAGAAAATATCACGATTATTTATCTAGCCGTTCCTTTCTATAGAATTTTTAATACCCAAACGGTACTGATTTTTCGGTTTATAGCGCTGGTTTTCAATTCAGGATTCATTATTTTAACCTTTTTATTATTAAAAAATTTTTTTTCGGAAAAGTTAGCCTTAGTAGCAGCTGCTCTTTTAGCGATCTGGCCCTGGAGTATCAAGGCCGGCTCAATCGGCTACAATGCTTATCTGCTGCTTTTTTTGTATTCTGCCGGTTTATATTTGTTTTTTCTGGCTATGAAAAAAGGCCGGCTAGTTTTTTATTTTTCAGCCGTATTTTTCTGGGCAATTAGTTTCTATACTTACAGCCTGTCTTTTGTCTGGGTACCGCTTTTTCTTCTAATTATTTTTATTATCTACCGCCGAGATATCAATTTAAAACATTTTATTTATTCTTTAATTTTTTTGTTAATATTAATCATTCCAATTAGCCTATTTTTTCTCAAAAATCAATTTCATTTAGTTACTCTCAATTATTTTTTATTTTTTAATATCCCCGATTTGGCGATCAGCCGGTTTGATACTATTTCCATTTTTACTTTATATGATGGAGTGTGGATTGCCCTCAATTATTTTTTTAATTATTTTTTGCATTTTGCATTGCTTTTTTTATCTTACAACCCTACTAGCGATTCATTTTGGTTTTACCTGGTTTATCTGTGGGATGTGCCATTAATCTTTCTTGGTTTATTTGTTTGCCTAAAGAATTTTAAACAAAATAAATTTTATCAACTATTGGTTATCTGGTTTTTTACTTATCCCTTAGCTTCAAGCTTTATTAATGCCGAAGGTGGTTTTAGTTCAACTCGAGACATCCATAGTCTACCATTACTCGCCATTCTATCAGCTATAGGCATTTTGATTTTTTGGGATTCGTTGAAGAAATTATATTTAATCAAATTAAGTGGAAATAAAACATCATCTTAGCTACCTTGATTTTTTTTGATAATTTTAGTAAGATGCATGAGTTATGAATCCCGTTAGAAATTGTATTATATTCATATTCCTATCGGGAACATATATAGAATTAATTTAAGTAATTAATAAAATTTCTAACGGGATGAATGTAACTGAATTGGCCAGAAAATTAAAAATTGCTACCAAAGAACTTTTGGAAATTTTACCAGCAGTCGGCTTTGATATTGGGCGCCGTGCGATTAAAATTGATGATCGCCAGGCCCAAAAAATTATTGAGAACTGGCCGCGGCTGCTAGTCGAATATAAGGAGAAGGTTAGTAGTGATAAAGAGAAAGAAGAAGAAAAAGAAGAGATAGTTGAAGAAAAAAAACAAGTTACTATTCCCCAAGTGATTAGGGTTAGAGATTTTGCCGCTAAGCTAAATATACCAATATCAAAATTAATAGCTGAGTTAATGAAAAATGGCGTACTATCCTCAATGAATGAGGAAATTGATTTTGATACAGCCGCCATCGTCGGTCAGGAATTGGGGTACGAGGTAACGCAAGATACTTCATCGGGAGTAAACCAGGAAAAGGCCACCTCAGAAAAATTAGAGAGTTTATTATCTAGTGAAAATAAGTCTGATCTCAAACCACGTCCGCCGGTTGTAGTTGTAATGGGCCATGTAGACCATGGTAAAACTAAATTATTGGATGCGATAAGAAAAACTAAAGTCGTTGAAGGTGAAGCCGGCGGTATTACTCAGCACATCGGTGCTTACCAGGTGACGGTTCCGACGAAGGAGGAACCGTCATCCCGAGCGAAGCGAGGGATCTCTCGCTCCACTCGAGATGATCGTGCACTAGAGCGCACAATTACTTTTATTGATACTCCTGGTCATGAGGCTTTTACCACCATGCGTTCTCGTGGCGCACGGGTGGCTGATATTGCCATTTTGGTTATTGCGGCTGATGATAGTATTCAGCCACAAACTAAAGAATCAATTAAAATCATTAAATCCGCTGGCTTACCAATGATTGTGGCGATTAATAAGATTGATAAACCAGAAGCTAATCCTAATAAAGTTAAACAAGATTTAGCTGCGATGAACCTAACACCAGAAGAATGGGGCGGAAAAACTATTTGTGTACCCATCTCAGCTAAACAAGGCATCGGTATTGATGATTTACTAGATATGGTCTTGCTTGTAACTGAAACCGAGAGAGATGAGATTGTGGCTAATCCAAACAAGTCAGCCGTCGGGACAATAATCGATTCACACGTTGATAAAGGCGAGGGTCCAACTGCTACTATAGTAGTTCAAAACGGGACTTTGAAACGGGGTGACTTAGTTACGGTCTCGGACAGTTTCTACGGCAAAATCCGAGCGATGAAAGACTTTAAAAACCAGGATGTTAATGAGGCTCCGCCATCAATGCCAGTTAAAATCATTGGCCTTAAAGCCGCCCCGAGCGTGGGCGATATTTTACAGGTGACCCTGGAAGTAGCTAAAAAATCAAGAATTAAAAAATATCAATTAAATGAACAAGCGACTGCTTACAGTAAACCAAATGAAATCAAAGAAGAAGATAAGGGTAGGGTAAAATCTTTAAATGTTGTTTTGAAAGCAGATGTGTTGGGTTCTCTTGAAGCAATTATTTCTTCATTGACTAAACTTGAACATCCTGAAGTCTCAGTTAATATTATTGCCAAGGGTTTGGGTAATATCACAGAGAGTGACATCCAACGGGCTGAAGCCGCTAAGGCAATGATTTTGGGCTTTCATGTCAAACTTACCCAAGCCGCTGAAGACTCGGCTAGAGAAAAGAAAGTGGAAATTAGGCTCTACGAGATTATTTATAAATTATTAGAAGAGGTAAAGTCAGAGATGGAAAGACTTTTAACTCCAGAAGTAATTAGAACAGATCTCGGTCGCCTTAAAATTTTGGCCATTTTCCGCCAAGAAAAAAAATCAATGGTAGTCGGTGGCCAGGTGACCAAGGGAAAAATTTTGCCACACTCTAAAGCTGACGTTATTCGTGATAACAAGAAAATAGCAACTGGCAATATTGTACAACTTCAAGTTGGTAAAGTTAATGTTAATGAAGCTGAGCTGGGCAAAGAATGTGGTATCAAGTATGAAGGTAAACCAGTGGTTGAGGAGGGGGATACTCTGGAAGCCTATACCGAAGAGATTAAACAGAAGAAGATAATATAGCGATACAAATCTAAGAATGACATACGAATACTACGAGAGTTAATCAGCGGTCAAGCGATCGGCGGCTGATTAAACTGATCGCTGATCACTTGATTCGTAGATTAGTATTAATTCGCATTATATTTATGTCTCATCGCATCGCTCAGATTAATGAAATAATTAAGTATGAAGTCAATAATTTATTATTAACCGAAATTGACTGGCCAAAAGGTTGCCTAGTTACCATTACTTCAGTTGGGACTTCCAAGGATTTACGTTATACCAAGATTTGGATTAGTGTAATACCAGACATATTTACCCAAAAAGTTCTCGATATATTAAAAAAGAATATCGGCCATTTACAATTTTTACTCAATAAAAAATTAAGTACTAAGCCATTACCGCGGCTTAATTTTGCAATTGATGAAACTGAAAAGAAAGCCGCTGAAATCGAAAAATTGCTTAATGAAATCACCTAGGACTTCATTTGTTTTGGTAGGGTTGACGAACATTTCAAAACCAGCTAGAATAGTTAGCTATGTCTAGTTAAAAATTATATGAAGTAATTATGGATTTTGTTATTACCGCCCAAAAGATTAATCAAGTAATTAAACAGGCTAATAATATCTTGTTGGTTGCCCATCAGCGGCCTGATGCTGATGCTTTAGGTAGTTTACTAGGATTAACAGAATGGCTGGACAGCCTGGGTAAAAACTATCAGAGCTTTTGTCGAGATCTACCGCTAATCACTGAAAGTCTAGCTTTTCTTTTTAATTTAGATTTATTAGAAACCAGACCCGAAACTTTATTACAGAATAATTATGATGTAGTGATTGTTTTAGATTCAGGAGATTTGAAATACGCTGGCGTTGATGAAGTTTTGCCCCAGCTAGTTAGTAAGCCAACCTTGATCAATATTGATCATCACGCTACTAATGATAATTTCGGTGATATTAATTTAGTCAATCCGCAGGCAGTTTCAACTACCGAGATTCTTTACAATTTTTTTCAGGCCAACAAAATTCCAATTTCCCCCACCATGGCGACGGGGTTGCTGGCTGGAATAATCTTTGACACTTCTAATTTTACCAATCCCAATACTACCCGTAATTCCTTGGGAGTTGCCTCTCGTCTACTTTTAGCCGGTGCCCGATTGCCCCAGATAAATGATTTAATTTTGAAAAATAAAACCATTGATGGCTTGAGACTTTGGGGCAAAGTTTTACTTCGCTTGAATTACCAGCCAGAGTTTAGTATTGCTAGTACGTTTATCGTTAGCCAAGATTTACCGGACCAAAAATCTGGCCGCGAGATTATTGAAGGGATTGCCAATTTTTTAAACAGTTTGACTGGCGTGAAGGCAATTTTAATTTTATATCAAGAAGGCCCAAGTTTAATTAAGGGTAGTCTGCGAACTAACGATGACTTGATTGATGTGGCGGAATTAGCTAAAATATTAGGTGGCGGCGGACATCGCAAAGCGGCTGGGTTTAAGATTAAGGGGGAATTGGTTGAGATTGAAGGGTTGTGGCAAATTATTTAGATATAACTTTACTTTAAGTATTAAAGTCTATAAAAATATGTATCTAATACCAACAGTTGTTGAAAAATCCACTTTTGGCGAGCGAGCCTATGATATCTACTCTCGTCTTCTTAAAGAGAGAATCATTTTTTTAGGTTCGCCAATCGATGATGGGGTAGCTAATACGGTAATCGCCCAGCTATTATTTTTGGAAAGTGAGGATAGTAAAAAAGACATCAAGCTTTATATCAATACTCCTGGTGGTTCAGTCACCGCCGGCATGGCAGTTTATGATACCATGCAGTACGTTAAGCCAGACATCATGACAATTTGTATTGGCATTGCTGCTTCAATGGGAGCAGTGCTTTTGGCCGCCGGCGCTAAGGGTAAAAGGATTGCCTTGCCTAATTCCGAGATTATGCTTCATCAAGTAATGGGCGGAGCAGAAGGTCAGGCGATTGATGTTAAGATTCAGGCCGAACACATTTTGAAAGTTAAGGATAGATTGAATCAAATTTTAGCCCAACATACTGGTCAACTTTTGAAAAATATTGAAAAAGATACTGATCGTGACTTTTTTATGACCCCCGAAGAAGCTAGAAAGTATGGGATTGTTGATAAGATCATTAAATAAGAGAGTAGGTTAGTAAGAAATTAAGATATTAAGATAGAGAGTAAATGAGTTAAATTAGCCAATATTATTGTTTAGCATTTTGGCATCTTAACATCTGGTCTTGACAAAAATACTGGTTGTGCTAAGATAAGTCTATCATTGACAAGTGAAAGGAGATTATCAAGAGTGCTACTTGCTATCCGCCTACGCTAAGGCTTCGGCGGATGAAAGGGACTGGCCCAATGGTAGCCAGCAACTCGGTCCCGACGTCACGTCGGGATGTCAGAGTGCTAAATCCAGCCCATTTTTGGGGAAGATAATTATAAACGAAAAACTCTTTATTTCTTCCCAAGAGTTTTTTTGTTTATCCCCGACGTTCCCGACTCAAAGTCCGGGATCCCGATCATATCGGGAAAAGTCGGGATGAGTCTAAAAAAGCTGATCTTCCCCCAAAGAGGTCAGCTTTTTTAGGTTCAGTTTTGGACCTAAAATCAGAAAATCACAGAAAGGGGGTACCATTATCATGGTAGCCAGTCCAGTCTTGATGCAAGCAGAACATGCCATTCGTCCTGGTTTTGAGAGGGCTTTACTTGGAAGGAAAATTCCTTCTGACGCCGAGTTCCGACTGGTCTCAGAACCGCTCTATGGCAACGGAACAAGAAAGTACAGTGGCGTTGCCCTTATCCCTTCTTTGGGGTGCAGGGCTGATCAGCGGAAAAGCCGGGCTGTTTTGTCACTTCGACGAGCCTTCGACAGAGCCAAGACTCTGGGGCAGATTCCTCAGAGCGCCGAATTCGAAGTCATCGAAGTCAGAGAAGGCGGTAAGACGCTTCGTTGGGTAGGCGCCCGGGTTGATGCCTGGGGCACTTTCGTCGGCAAACCGACTATCTCTGACTGATTTTACTTCCACCTTTTGGTAACCCCGCCACGCCCTTTGCACTGAAAGGGTCTGATGAACTCAGACCCTTTATTTTTTATAAATATATCTACCAATTTTAGTTCGAATTGATTTGTAGGTAGTGGCTTGTCAAAAATCCCTAAATATGCTAGTCTTTGAAAAGACTTAATTAATAAGCAGATTTAGAGAATTAGGCGATTACGGAGATTTTCCAGCAGTAGGCTGAGATAGGCGTAAATAGGTTAGAATTCCACTTTTTAACTATTTTACCTCACTGATATTATTATCTTGAACTGGTCAATTAACTCGAATTTTTTGACTGGCGTTATTTACAAAAAATAACGTCAGGATTACCCTCATTAACTTAGCCTTTTTTATAAGGCTACAATCTCCTCAAAATTTAAGCCCGTATTTCTAACGGGGCAAGCATCGCTTAGTTTTCTATCTTTTTGGAGATAGAAATATGGAAAATATTTATTGGGCAATCGCGCTTTTCTGCGGCATTGTAGGCGGGGTTGCTTTTGGTTATCAATTTCGTAAAATTTTGGCGGTTAAACGCCGAGACAGGATCGAAACCAAAGTTGAATCTTTAATTAACGAGGCTAAAGCCAAGCAAAAAGAGATTCTATTGGAAGCTAATGATAAAGCCTTAAAGATTATTGAAGAGTCTAAACAAGAGGAACGGCAGCGCCAGCAAGAGTTGGTCAGGACTCAAAAGCGATTAGAACAAAGGGAATCTTTATTTGATCAGAAGTTATTGGATTTGGAAAATAAGAAGCAAGATATCCTTGAAAAAGTGGAAAAGGTAGAGAGAGTAAAGCAAGAGATTAATAAAATTAAAGAAGAACAAATTGCTAAACTAGAAAAAATTGCCAACTTGACCAGAGAAGAGGCAAAAAAAGTTCTGTTAGATAATACTGAAAAAGATATTAAAGAAGATTTGGTTCATCGTATTAAAAAATTAACTGCTCAGTCAAATGAAGAACTGGAAAAAAAGGCCCGTGAGCTGATTACTCTAGCGGTCCAGCGCTGTGCTGTTTCGCATGCGGCTGAAAGCACAACTACCACTATTGATTTGCCAACTGACGAAATGAAGGGTCGGATTATCGGCCGGGAAGGCAGAAATATTCGAGCAGTTGAGCAATTAACGGGTACTGAAATTATTGTTGATGACACTCCCCAAGCCATTACTATCTCTGGTTTTTCGCCGATTCGGCGTCATGTTGCTAAAAAAGCCTTAGAGAAATTAATTGCTGATGGACGAATCCATCCGGCCAGAATTGAGGAAGCAATTGAAGAAGCCAAAAAGGAATTAGCCATTGAAATTAAAAAAGCTGGTGAGGAAGCAGTTTACGACCTAGGTGTTACCGGTCTTGATCCCAAATTGATTCAGATTTTAGGCCGCTTAAAGTATAGAACCAGTTACGGCCAAAATATCCTGCAACATTCTATTGAAGTAGCTCACCTCTCAACTTTACTGGCTCAGATGCTTGGCGCGGACGTTGCGATTGCTAAAAAGGGTGGATTACTTCATGATATTGGAAAAGCCGTTGATCACGAAGTGGCTGGTAGTCATCCAGAGATTGGCTATGATATTTTAAAGAAGTTTGGTATAACAGAGGAAATCGCTTATGTTGCTAAAGGTCACCACGAGGATCAGCCGGAGACCTTGGAATGTATCATTGTTAAGGTTGCTGATGCGATTTCTGGTGCTCGGCCGGGTGCTCGAAAAGATACTTATGAGCAATACCTCCAACGATTAGATGAATTAGAAAAAGTGGCTACTACTTTTGCTGGTGTTGATAAAGCTTATGCTATTCAAGCTGGTCGCGAGATTAGGGTATTTGTCGTGCCGAATGAAATTGATGATCTAGGTGCAATAAAGCTAGCTAAAGAAATTGCTAAAAAAGTCGAAGAAGAACTTAAATACCCTGGTGAAATCAAAGTTAATGTTATTAGGGAAACTCGGGTCACTGAATACGCCCGTTAATTCTAGTAAATTAAGTGAAATAAGCAAGATAAGCTAGCTTAATTTACTTGATTTACTTACTTTACTTAATTTACTGTTTATGATCAAAATATTATTCTTCGGTGACGTTATCGGTAAAATCGGCCGAAAGGCGATAAAAGAAATATTGCCTGAATTAAAAAAAGAGTTTGAGCCAGACCTGGTTATGGCTAATATTGAAAATTTAGCTCATGGAATCGGGGCGACTAAAAAGACTTTTGAAGAAATGAGAGAGATCGGCCTTGATTTTTTTACTTCTGGTAATCATATCTTCAAGAAGTCAGAGATTGAAGAAGTTTTGGTTGATCAGGATTCGGTTCTGATTCGGCCAGCCAACTATCCACCTGGTGTTCCAGGTCAGGGATTCAAGATGATTGAGGTTGCTTCTCGCAAAGTTTTAATTATCAATTTAATAGGGCGAGTTTTCATGCGAGAAGACTTTGATTGTCCCTTCCGTAAAATTGATGAGATTTTGAAACAAGTCGATACCAAAGATCTGTCGGCCACCATTATTGATTTTCACGCTGAAGCGACTTCAGAAAAAGCAGCCTTTGGTCGTTATGTTGATGGTCGAGTTTCAGCCGTTTTAGGTACTCATACCCATGTCCAAACTGCTGATAACAAAATTTTACCCAAGGGTACGGCCTTTATCAGCGATATTGGGATGGTCGGCGCTGCCGAGTCGATAATTGGAGATAAAATTGAACCGATTTTGGATAGTTTTTTAACGCAAAAACCAGCCTTAATTGAAGTGCCCGAAGAGGGTGAAGTTGATATTAATGCTGTACTTTTGGAAATCAACCCAAAGACTAAAAAGGCAGTTAATTTAACAAGAGTAGACAGAAGAATCAAAGTATAGTAATATATTTACATAATAATAATTAATATAATAAATAACTCAACCGCTTGGTGGCTCTCACCAACGGAAAGAAAGGGGGTGAAAGATGAACAAAGCAGATTTAATCGATGTAATTTCTCAAAAAGTCGGTATTTCCAAAAAAGAAGCCGAAGAAGCTATTGATTGTTTAACTAATACTATTACGGAAAAAATCAAGGCCGGCGAAGAAGTTACTCTTACTGGATTTGGCGCTTTTTCCGCCCGAACCCGCAAGGGTCGAGTTG
>Ga0209541_10012251_pt1 | contig 13297 bp, 19 predicted proteins | sample RifCSPlowO2_01_FD_184027 | JGI IMG/M metagenome (GOLD analysis project Ga0209541, IMG submission 184027) | Groundwater microbial communities from Rifle, Colorado - Rifle CSP2_plank lowO2_0.1 (SPAdes) (version 2) | ecosystem: Environmental > Aquatic > Deep subsurface > Groundwater | place...
TGCAACTGTTGTGCGCGATGAGATGCTAAGAGGCTGGGCCCTTGAAGCAGGAGTCCTGGTTTTGTGCAACAAAGGCATTGCCTGCTTAGACGAAATGGACAAGATGAGCGATGAAGACACAAGCGCCATGCACGAGGCACTGGAACAGCAGACAGTAACAATCGCAAAGGCCAATATTCACGCAACCCTGCGTTCCGAAACTTCAGTCCTTGCTGCGGCAAACCCGAAATTCGGCAGATTCGACCCCTATCAACCGATTCCCAGCCAGATACAAATTCCTCCAACTCTTTTGAACAGGTTTGATTTAATTTTTACAATCCGCGACATACCGAATCCGGAAATTGACGAAAAAATTGCACAGCACATTTTGGAATTATCCAAAGATCCCGACTCAAAAAAACCGGAGATATCAACGCGGATAATAAGAAAATATATTGCGTATGCAAAACAAAAAATATTTCCAAAGATGACACTTGCAGCTATTGATGAAATAAAAAACTTTTATATAACACTGCGCGCATCTGCCGCAAAAGAAGAAAGCGAAGTAAAATCCATTCCAATTTCCGCAAGGCAACTCGAAGCACTCGTGAGGCTGGCCGAAGCATCAGCACGCATTAGGCTATCGGATAAAGTTACAAAAAAAGATGCGCAGCGCGCAGTAGAACTTCTGAAAAACTCCATGAAAGAAGTTATGTTTGATGTGGAAACAGGAAAGTTTGATATCGACAGGATAACCACTGGCATCACGGCAACGCAAAGAAACCAGATAGCACTGGTGCGGCGCGTTATTGATTCGCTGACAGAAAAAATCGGCAAAAACATTCCAATTCAGGACGTCATGACAGAAGCGGAAGCCGAGGGCATAGACAGGGCGAAGACGGAAGAAATAATCGATAATTTAAAAAAGAAAGGCGATATATTCGAACCAAAACCAGGTTTGATTAGTAAAATAGGATAGTGAATTAAAATGGCAACAACATTAAAGGCGAAGAAAAGAGAAGTGTCTCAAAAAGCATGGATAGTGGATTTGATAAACGGGCAGTTCACAGCCGCGCAGGGCTGGAATCCCGGCTTTGTCGAATTCAACGGCAAAAAAATCGCACGCACGAATATAATGGCGACAGTTGTCGGAAAATTTACATCTGAAGACGGCAATTACGCAGCCATAACCCTTGACGATGGAACTGAGACTATCAGAAGCAAAGGGTTCGGGCCTGACGCTATCAAATTCGCAAACACAAAAGTTGGCTCAATAGTCAGATTCATCGGAAAAATAAAAGAATATAACGCAGAGCGCTACCTGAAGCCGGAAATCGTTTACACAACCACTGACCCGAACTGGCTTGCCGTCCATAAGCTTGAGCTGAGCCCGCCGGCTACGGCACCGCCTGCTCCCGAGGACACAAAGCCTGCTGTTTCTGAACAAGCTGCAGAGTCCGCAATCAAAGAAGAAGACCTAGGAGCACAGGCAAGGGTTTTGGAGCTCATACGGACACTCGATTCCGGACAGGGCGCGGCAATGGACGATGTCATGGGCAAATCTGGCATGGAAGCTGAAGATGCAAAAAACATTATTGTTGGCCTGTTGAAGGCCGGCGAGGTCTACGAACCGCGGCGTGGGATGCTGAAGGTTCTTGATTAATGGAACACGTCGCGATAATGCGTAAATCTTGGAAGCTTACCGAGAAAATTCTAACGGGACAAAAGAAAATAGAATCACGCTGGTATTATAATAAATCTGCCCCGTGGGATAAAATAAGGGCCGGCGAAACGATTTACTTTAAAGACTCTGGCGAGCCAGTAACCATAAAAGCGGAAGTAGATAAAGTTTTGCAGTTTTCAGACATGTCGCCAGAGATTGTTAAGAAAATTTTGGGCGATTATGGCGGGCCAGATGGAATTAACATTACTGACATACCTAAGTTTTATGAGTTGTTCAAAAATAAGAGGTATTGTATACTGGTTTTTCTGAAAAATCCTCATAAAATAAAACCGTTTAACATCAACAAAAAAGGGTTTGGCATAATGTCTGCATGGCTGTGCATAGATGATATTGAGACCATAAAAATTAAATCTGCCTGAACTTCAATCCAACAACATAAACCTCTGCCGATTCTTTCTGCGAAGCCTTCGGCTTAAAGATTTTTACGTCTTCAAAATATTTTTTTGCTTCTTTTACGAATTCTTCAAACCCCTTGCCCTGGAAGGCCTTGCAGGCAAAATTCCCATTTCTTCTCAGCAGGCTCTTAGCTAGTTCGAGAGCCGCAAAGTCCAGCTGTTCTGCAACCCCAATATCGATGCCCCTAAAACCCGAAAACTCCGGCGACAGATCTGCCAAAACAACATCTGCACTCTTAACTTCGGAGATTATTTTTTCCTTGTTTTTCAAAACATCCGCGCGTACGAACTTAAAATTTCCTCCTAGTCCGAGGACTGGCTGTATGTCAACTCCAAAAACAATTCCATTTTCACCAACGAGCTCCAGCGCAACTTGGCTCCAGCTGCCCGGCGCAGCACCCAAATCAACTACCTTGTTATTTGGTTTTATTATTTCAAACTTTTCCTGAATTTCTAAAAGCTTATATGCTGAGCGCGCGCGGTAGCCCGAACTTTTTGCTTTCCGGTAAAATTGCTCGCCTTTCCGCTGTAAGTGCCATTGCATAATAACAATTTTTTGAAAACGAATGTTATTAAAGATTTGCTAAATTTCATAAAACATGAAAGCTGTTATTCCTGCGGCTGGCATGGGCAAGCGGTTCCATCCATGGACGCTGCAGAATGCAAAAGAACTTCTGCCAGTGATTGATCCGCAGACAAAAAAAATTTCCGGCGTAATAGACATCGTAGTAAGAGAAGCGCGCGAGGCCGGCTGCACTGATGTGCTCGTAATCACTGCCCTTGGAAAATCCAGCCTGAAGGAACATTTGACAAAGCAGCAGATTGGCGGCTACATACCAGAGGACATACGGCTGCACTACACAGACCAGCACGCCCCGAAAGGCCTTGGCGATGCAGTGCTGTGCGCAAAAAATTTCGTAGGCGCAGAGGACTTTGCCGTCCTGCTGGGAGATGATTTTTACAGCAGCAATCCTGTAAAAGATTTACTCGGCGCGTACGAAGAAATAAAATCCGACCCTAAATTCGGCGCAATTCTTACAGTGCAAAAACTTCCACGGCAAATTCTATCGCGATACGGCGTCGTAAAAGTAAAAAACGAAGGAAAAATAATGCAGGTCGAAGACATGGTTGAAAAACCAGAAACACCGCCATCGGATTTTGCGATTACGGGGCGTTACATACTATCAAATAAAATTTTTGCACACATATGTGATGTCGCGCCAGATAAAAAAGGCGAAATACAAATAACTGATGCCATGAAAAAAATGATTTCTAATGGCTACAATGTTTATTGCATCGAAATGAAAGGCAAAAGATACGATGCGGGCGACCCTGCGAGCTGGCTAAACACAATAACTGAAGTAGGGCTTGGCGGTAACGGGCAAAATAACAAAAACTCGCCGCTCGTGCCTATCTCCGCACTAAAATGCGGAGTTTTGCGGCACTCGCTTAAATGGCGAGTTTTTGAATTGTGGAGCGCACTACAAGAGAAAAATCTGCGGATTTTTCTGTGCCAAGAAAAAAGCTCGCTTTTTTCTCTGGAAGTGCGGGGTTTTAAACCCTGCGCTCCACAATAATGCCAATTAATCGTATTGCAAAAAATTGCAGAAACATATTTAAAACCTCCTATATACTTCAAGCAATAGTTTGAGGTGCGAAATGAGAGGTTCGAAAATATTTTTGAGGGAGAAGCCAATAGAGCTACTTCTTTGCCTTACAAGGGGGAATACAAAAGAAAAATATCCGTCGCTTTTGGCGAAGGATGCAAGGTGCACATACTCTCACACAGTCCACCTGCTTCAAAGGATGGAAAAAACCGAATTAGTAAAGTTCGAGAAGCAGGGCAGGCTGAAGTTAGTAACACTAACTAAGAGAGGTGAAGATGTCGCGAGTCTATTTGATTCGCTTGGGAGAACTTTAGGCAAATAGGAGGAAGAAATGGCAGAAAAAGGAAAAGAGACAAAAATAACTGGATACTGTGTTAAGTGCAAGGTGAACGGCAGGGAAATCAAGAACCCGAAAAATGCGCCAATGAAAGGCAAGTCAGGCACAAGGCCTGCAGTCAAGGGCAACTGTGCTGTTTGCGATGCCGGAATGTACCGAATTGGAGCGACCGTTTAAAATCCTCATGTTCCAATAGATTTTTATCTTAGTTTTTCTTTCATTTTTTATGCGTTCCAACACACACATCTTGTTAGGCATTCTGGCTGGCTCGGTTTACTTTAGCTACTTCCCAAACCACAATTTAATTCTGCAAATCTTATTTTCGCTTGCCTTGGTTTTTGGGGTGCTGCTGCCCGACATTGATGAAGCGCACAGCACGATTGGCCAGCGCGCAGGGTTTATTTCCAGATTAATTCAAAAGATTTTTAAGCACCGCGGATTTTTTCATTCAATTTGGATGATTTTGATTTTATTCACCTCGTTTAAATTTGTTTTTATAAGATACTTCACGCTAAATGATTTTATTCTGATGGGCTTTCTTGTCGGCTATGCTGCACATCTGCTCGGGGATGCGATTACAGTGAATGGAATCAAGCCGTTCTACCCGCTTGGCCTGACAATCAGAGGGCCCGTGCGGACTGGCAAGTTTTCAGAAGTTCTAGTGGGGCTGGCAATAATTACATGGATGGTTACGCATTAATCAAATTCTTCAAACGCCTTCGCTCTGGCAGCGCGAAGCATGGCATTGCTTGTTTTTTTCTTTGAAGCGCCGTAGCCTGCCTTAAATCTCAAAAGCGCTTCTTGTTTTTCTAAATCTATTATTTTATCCCTTATTGCCTCGCGGATAAATTCTGTTTTTGTTACGTAGCGGTGCCTTTTCATAGTCTTTTCCACATCCTTGGCAAATCGGCTATCTAATTTCAGGCTGACAGTTTCCATAGTAATATTAAGTAATACGAAGTAATATATAAGGCTTTTGGTTTGGACGGCGTGGCTCTAGAAAGCCTTTTAAAACTTTTATTTCAAAAAATCGTATGGCAGAATTATTAGTGCAGCCACCAAAGAACGGCAGTTCGGATATCACATGATTAGGATTAATGACTTGAATTAATCGCGTGCAATAACTTAATAAACCATTTGAGTGTTACCGTATTATGTTCACAAAAAGGCAAGAAGCAGAACTTATAACATCTATCCAAGGAAAAGGAGAAATTCCTGTGAAATTTAATTATCTTGGAGATGGCGCTACAAAGTGGTGTGCTATAGCTAAAAAGAGGAGCGGAGGCGGAATAAACCGTATGGAATATGAATTATTAACAAAAAGAGCTGGCGATTTTCTAAAATCGTATGCTGGTTCTGGCAAAGTAAATATCATAGACGTAGGCTGTGGCGATGGCAGCCCTGTTCTGCCAATACTGGCAGAACTAAAAAAACATAAAATAAATTTTCGTTACGTTCCCATAGATATTAGCCCAGAAATGTTAGATATTGCAGAAAAAACAATAAACGCGCATCATAATTGTGAGGTTAAAAAATTTTTAATTGATTTCGAATTGGGTAATTTTTCAGAAATAACGTACGACTTAAAATCTGATGGTTCAGCAAACTTATTGTTATTCTTAGGTAGCACGTTAGGCAACTTTTCAGATAGAAATAGAGTTTTAACTAACCTGAGAGACTCCATGGGCGCAAATGATTTCTTAATAGTTGGAGTAGAAATGACTAATTTTGCAAAAATTAACAAACTTTTGCCACATTATTCTGAAAAAATTGTTGGAGATTTACTATATACTGTGCCAGAACAAATCGGCATAAAGAAAAGCAACACGAAGTACGATGCTATTTGGAACGATAAAGACAGCCAAGTTGAGTGCTGGATATTTATTGTAAATGACCAAAAAATAAAAATTAGCTTAGACTCATTTACTTTGGAAAAAGATGAGAGATTGCTTCTCGCAAGATCGCTGAAATTCAATGAGTGGACATTTACAAAGCTTATGTCAGACGTTGGTTTCAGAACTGAGCTCTTAACAACGTCAGAAAATAGAAGTTATGTTCTCTCAATGGTTCAGCCAACAAGGTATTCTGTCTGAGTGTTGGCCTAAACCTTATCAACCTCATTCGCATACTGCTTCACCCGCTCAACAGCCGGCTTCACAAGGAACTCAACCAAATACTTTTCAATAATAGGAGTTATTGCCCCGAACTCTGCAATCCTATATCCTGAGGCAGAGTGTTCAACTAATTTCAATTCCTTTAATCTTCTTAATTGCCTGCGGACATTTGGCAACGATGCCCCTGATTTTTCTTTCAGAATCATTGCAAATTCTTCTGCCGGCAACATTTTCTTGTCTTTCCTTGCTGTAAGAAGTTCGGAAAATATATCGACAAGTATGTCGCGGGACTCGCCTGGATTCAACAAACCAATAGATAGCAAAAACTTCTTCGACAGATCCCGTTTATCCAAATTCCTTGGCTCCTCATATTTTCTAAGCGTAACTTCCTGCAGTGGCATATCTTTCAGTGCTAATTTTCCCATGCTACGAAATAGCTTCGGCGAATTTATAAATTCTCTTAATTCTATTTCTTCGTTATTTTCGCCCTATCTAATTTTTTCTTCCACGAATTTTTCAGCATCGCCTTTACAAACCGATTATGCTCATTGTTGTATTCTATTTCTTCTTCTATCATGCCGAGCTTGTCCCAGGCGAGCCCGATTACGAACATAATGCCGACCGCTATGGCACTCGCAATGAATATTTGGTGTACCGTGAACGAGATTTCATACACTTTGAGCAATGTAAACGCCGCAATGACAAATGAGATTGGTGCCAATATCCTATTTACCTGTTCTTTTCCAAAATCAAAGCGCTTTAGTTGGGTTATTAAAAACCTTCGCTCTTCTGGAAACTTTTTAAATCGCAGTGGCATTTCTAAACTTAAAAGCCATGCGTATTTAAACATTTACCAAGGCTCTTTTTTTAGTTTTATCTTAAAACCAATAAAATTTGTTAATAAATGTAAAACAGGTGTTAAAATCAACAGAATAATAAAATACAACAGAACAAATTCTCTGAAAACCAAATAGTAAAACAAAAATGCGCCGAGAATAAAATCTATTTGGTCAAATGGAAACCACATCTTTCCGCGCGCAAAACCCAAACGCCTTTTGAAAAAACTTTTGACTAGGTCGCCAAACAACGCACCAGACCCAAGAACAAAGCCTGCAAAGGCACTGCCCTGCGCATAGCCAACCAAAGAGCCAGCCATCATACCAACAGCGAGCCCATTCCATGTCTTTCCATCGCCAAAAATTCTTTTTCCGTCAAAAAGGTTTCTGCCAAAATCAATTGGGAAGTTATATTTACCAAAGAATTTATAGAAAATGGCTGGTGCCATGTTCGCAGCATATGCGGGAAGAATGAACCAAACCGCAGCCAAAATGAAACCTATTGCGCTAGTTGGCGTAACCATGAAATCTAACAAACACTGCCAAATAAAAGCTTAACTAAAAAGGCAGAGGCCGGCCATCCCAGCCATCTGCTGGAAATGTCCTATCGTCTCTTTTTCTTTCTGTGGACTGCGCGCGTCTTACGTTTTGTGTGCCGCTTGTGCGCCTTTTGTTTTTTAGCCATTTAAATTTCCTCCAAATATTTTTTAAAATTACTTTAATAAAAATGTTATTTGTGAACTAACAGTTACTAAAATGCCAAATATTTTGCGGCGAAACAAAATTATTGTTGCTAAATTTCAAATTTTGCAATTTGAGAAAAAGTTTTTTCCACTATAGCATTGAGTTTTATTTCTTTTTCTAATTCAAACAATTTTTCTTTTTTAATTGTTGTTTTCGGCTTTTTGGCGATGATAGAGCAGCAATCTTTATATTTTTCAATCGATATGCTATAGGTTCCAAACTTTTTAGCCAAATTAATTATTTCCTCTTTGTCAAAAGTAAGCAGCGGCCTGAAAATTGGAATTCCGACTTCTGCCTGGACTGCAGTCATATTTTCCAAAGTTTGCGATGCTACTTGGTTTAGGTTGTCGCCAAGAACAATTGCGGCGTAATTATTTTCGCGGGCAAATTTTTCCGCAAGCCTCAGCATGAATCTCCTGAATAACTGCAGTTCGTACTCGCCCTTCTCTAAAACGGCTAATTGGAAATCCAGGAACGGCGCCAAAAACAATCGGCTTCTGCCGCAAAACTTTTCCAATTGCGTAGCAATTTTTGGAATTTTTGACTTCCTTACTTCATCTAAATTGCGAAGCGCATAAAAATGCAGAAAGTCGATCGTGCAACCGCGCTTTGCCATCAACGCTGCTGCGACTGGCGAGTCAATTCCGCCGGACAATAAGCATAGGACTTTACCTGATGTCCCGACTGGCAGGCCGCCCAAACCCTGTTGCTTTTCGGTGTAAATTAAAACTTGTCTGTTTAATACGTCAATGAAAATTTTTAGCACGGGTTTTTCCAAATCCACATCAAAGCCTTTTCCTTCGCAAAAGCCCCCGATTTCCTTTGCCAGCTCAACGGAGGTTTTTCGGAATTTTTTATTCGCGCGGCTGACAAAAAGCTTGAATGTTTTTGGCTTTTTTGATTTTAGAATTTTCATGACTGTGCTTTTTATTTTGCTTTCGCTCAGTTCTATTTCTTCGGCCTCCGCAAACCATGCTACTCCAAAAATATCTCTTAGTGTTTCAAAATTGCCTAATTTACCGGAATCTTTTGGGCGGATTAAAATACTGCCGAAATTTTTTTCTATTTTGACATTTTCAAGCCTTCTTTTGATATTTCCGATTAATCTTTTCTCAAAAACACCTCTGTTTTGGCCCTTCAGGCCAATTTCTGAGTATCGCACCAGTAACATATTGAAGCGGCAGGCCTCATCCTGCGAAACACCCGCTGGATTAATTCGGTGTTGTATTTACTGCAGCAAATACAATACTTTTAAGTGTTTGCTAACAAAAATTTACCTGCAAATCAGCTGGCCTTTGCCTTTTCAGCTTTCTTTTCCACAGGGGCAAGCCTCGGCATCTGTATTGGCGGAGGCATTTTTATTTCCTCTGCCAGCGCAATTGCCTGCAGAAAACTTGTTTCAAGAACTCTATTGACTAAAAGTATACGGGCGTCCTCATCTTTTATCTGCTTGCCTGCCTTCCATTCCTTTTCCAGCAACTCAAGGGCTTTTGGCGCATCTGTGTAGTACAGCATGCCTTCAATTTCTATCTTGCCTGCGTCAGTACCGTATTTTGTCGTAAATCTGAATTTTATCTGCAAGGTGTTTTTTTTGTCGCCGCCGATGCTCACCTCTGACTTTGCCAGCTCGAGAAGCTCCGGAGTATTCTGAATCTGCATGCGCGGCTCCCAATTGTGGCTTTCCGCGACAATTCTTGTTATCCTTTCACCAATTATTACGCCTACCATGTTTTTTTATGAATGAAAGCTCTTTTAAATGTTTGTTTTCGCGATATCAATATTGCTGTTGCATGCATGCTTGATACGGGTTAATTTTTAATAACTAACTGGATTAAAAATTCGATGAAAGTCAGACTAAGCAGAAATGCTTTCGCAGTTATGCTAGCTAACTGTATTGAGGTTTACAAAAAAGAGGCGTTTGGCCTGCTCGTTGGGAGAAAAAGCGGTGGCGATATTTACGTTTCAAATGCCGTGCCATGCCAGGCAGTTCACAGCAGTTTTAATGAAGTCAAAGCTATTGGCAACAGGACGGAATATCTGGAAGACGCTTTGACAGATATTCTTGGCAGCAGCACTAAGGTTATCGGAGATTATCACTCACATCCTGCATGGGGCAATATTACTCCGCCTTTAATTCCAAGCGATACGGATTGGGGCGATATGTACGGCGAGGGCAGGCAAGTTTATCTCATCATTGCAGTTAATAACAACAAACGCCGCGTGGCATGGCACAACTGCCGCGATGGCAGGCTGGCAGGCACTTTCAACAATCATAAGTTTGACATCACTGCATACGGCCTGAACGAGCGAACAGATTATTACGAGAAATCGAGAGTTACCTTGCCGCCCACAATAAGGCGCAAACTAAAATAGCGGGCCTGGGAAGATCTGTTCTGCACGTCTGGGATCTGGGTTTTGTGCGATTGTAAATCGCACCGCCTTTTCTTTGGGTTCCCAAGAGCCTTTCTTTTCGCGACCAGAGAAAATTCTATCAGAATTTTCTTGGCCAAGAAAAATGCCGAAGCATTTTTCTCTGGAAAAGAAAGGGTGCTGTTGAACTCCCGTCTCAAGCTCCGCAAGCTCGCATACTATCCAAGCTATACGAGAACGAAGTTCGCGTATTAGCGAACCTCAGTTCGCTCTATACTACAGGCCCATAGTATAGATTTAAAAACTATTTATAAGGTTTAGTATTATAGCCCCATAGTCTAGTGGTCAAGGATACGGGACTCTGGATCCTGTGACGACGGTTCGAATCCGTCTGGGGCTACTAAACAAAATATTTAAATAACAAAAACTCGTCGCTTGCATCTATCCACGGGCTATGTGAAAAATCCTGCTGGATTTTCCATCACCAAGAAAAATTGTCACAATTTTTCTCTGGGAGTGCGGGGTTTTAAACCCTGCGCTCCACAATAACAGAAAATAGAACAATTAACATGGCTTTAAAAGAAAAAATCTCAGATATCAGCGCAATCGGTGGCGACACAGTTTTTTTGCTATTCGTATTTGTGGCCGCGGCTGCCGGATTAAAAAGCGTCGTGCTGGTGCTACTTGCCAGCTGGCTCATGGCTTACGCAATTACTTTTGCAATCCGCATGGTTTGGTGGCAGGAAAGGCCAGACAAAGAATCATACAAAAATATCTGGCAGAAATTCGACGCTGGCTCTTTCCCAAGCCTGCATGCCATGAGGGCGACAATTTTGATGGCCTCGCTTGCCAGCTTTTATCACAACCCGCTTGCCACAGCAGGCTTTGCCGTTGCAGTCGCAGCGGTTTGTTACGCAAGGGTTTGGCTAAAGCGGCACAGATTAATCGACATACTGGCCGGCGTTCCACTGGGCTTGGCAGCGTATTGGCTTGCACCGAAAATTATAAATGCCCTGCATCTAATCTAAAACATGCCAAAATTATTTGAAGAGCAGACATCAAAGGGCTTTGACTTCCGCTCAGCAACTGGAAGAATAATCAGCTACAAATGCAACCACTGCGGACGCGAATTCAATTACGACACCAGCCTGAAACAAAAACTGATTTGCGGGCAGTGCGGGAATGTTTAAACAACTTCTGAAATAACAATCGCATGCGCGTGCGGCACTTTTTTGTTAATCATCAAAATATTTTCGTCAGAAACCATGCCTGCCTCTCTTCCGCACTCAACAGATTCCTTGCCTACTAAATTGATTGATGTTGCACTCCGCAGAATTCTTATGGCTTCTTCCTTGCTTACTTTTTCGCCTTCGTAAAACCTCGGGTTGACAAAGAATTCGGTTTTGTTAAATTTCAATTTTTTTCCTATCAGGCTGTCGTCTGCTAGAGCAACCATGGCTCCGCTCTTCATTTTATGAATTTTCAAGTACATTTTATTCGAACTCCGAGCCGGCCCCGCCTTTTGCCATCCTCTTACCATATTTTTCAAGCACAGCATTTAGCGCCTCTTCCAAGTCAACATTACAGGAATTCGCAAGCGCAAGCAAAGAATAAAACGCATCACCTAATTCGTATTTCATTTCTTTCGGCGAATTAAATTTCTTCTTTCCGTAATTTGTTGCCTTCAAAATTTCTTTTGCAACCTCACCAACTTCTGAAACTAAATCCAGTGCGCAGACTTCCGGAGAATTTTGCAATTTGTTATTCTGCGCGAACTCTTTTACATTTTTCTGAAGTTGCATCTTATTTCAGCACCCTTACAGTATCTTTTGCCCCGCAGGCCTCGCAAACTAAGAAGGCTGCGTTGGCTTCTTTTATCATGTGCGTATCGGGCTTGCCGCACTGGTGGCACAGTACAAATTCCTTTGCGTACTTGACGATTTTTTCCTGCAGGAAATCCGGCCGGAACCTACCAACGAAAAAATACTCAGAACCTTTTGGCTCGCCAGTCGTTGCCAGCTCGCGGAGCATGAATTTCATCAAGTGCTCAATAGGCCGCCTAAAAGCAGAAGCGATTTGCGGCAGGTTTGAGACAACAACACGATTGCCTGCCTGCGCGGTTTTGATTTGCGGCATTTCAAAACGGACTTCTTCTTTTGAAATTGTCGGAAGCTCTTTGTATGCCTTATCTAGCAATTGTTCGTACGAATATTTCCAAACCATGGTTAGACAAACCTGGAATGATTTATAAACATATCTCATACAAAACCGAAAACTCTTTTTGCGTTATTATAAAACACGTCTTCGTAATGCTCTTCTGGAATTGCGGCTTTTATGAAATCTATGTAATCACTGTGGCCTGCCAGTGGCCAGTCAGAACCAAACATGAATTTCTGCGGGTTTCCGACAAAATCAAAACAGTCCTGCAAACGTTTTTGTGCTTTTTTAGCTTCGTTTGTTTTGAACTCTCCCCTTCCGCCAATAATTAATCCCGAAAGGTCTGCAAACACGTTTTCATTTTTATACAGCACCTGTGCGGCATCCATTGTGTTTGGGTTGCCAATGTGCGCTATTATTAGCTTTAAATCCGGAAAATCTACTGCAACGTCATCTATTGTGAGTGGCTGCGAATACCTTACTCTGGCAACTTTTGAGTATGTATCGCCCGTGTGAAAAATTACCGGCAGGCCATATTTTGAAGCAAGCTCGTAAAACGGATAATATTCTTTGTCTGTTGCTGCGAAATGATAATAGCCAAGCCAGACCTTGAAGCCTTTTATTTCTCGGCTTTTGATTGCGTTTTCAGTCTCGCCAACTGGCATGTGGGGATTTATGCCCGCTATCAGCGTCACAATCGTTTCTATGCTTTTCGGCATCGCAGGCATTAGCGGGTTGCTTGCGGCTTTGTCCATAACCGTATAAACTCCTGTGCCAATGTCCTTTAGCCCGATAAGCACCAAGTGGCTTACGTCATTTTTGCGCATCGATTCTTTTAGCCCTACGGCACTAAAATTAATATTGCTGCGGTGCTGTGCGGTATTTACCAGTGGCTTGCTGTCTGGCTGAAAATGCACATGTGCGTCAATTATTTTCATAAAAAAATAAATAAACACAAAGTTATTAAGAGTTAGCCAAACAGCCCTTTGACTCTTAGTGCTATTAAAATTATCA
>Ga0209541_10012253_pt1 | contig 13292 bp, 18 predicted proteins | sample RifCSPlowO2_01_FD_184027 | JGI IMG/M metagenome (GOLD analysis project Ga0209541, IMG submission 184027) | Groundwater microbial communities from Rifle, Colorado - Rifle CSP2_plank lowO2_0.1 (SPAdes) (version 2) | ecosystem: Environmental > Aquatic > Deep subsurface > Groundwater | place...
CTCTGTTGTTGAAAATGTAATGCTCAACCAGCCTGTTCCTGTTGGAACAGGACTACCAGGGCTGTTAGCAAAGATGAAAAAGGACTAATAGGATCTTCTTATAACATCCATATCATGTTTGTCTGCCGTAATGTTTATAACTTAATAGTAGTAGCTATAGAAAGTTTTATAAAGATAATGATTATGGTATTTTGATATGGCAAAGAAAAAAATAGATCTAGAGCAAATACTCATTGGATTAAGCTCAGATGAAGCAAGAGCTCGTGCAATTTCTAAATTAATTAGAAAAGGTGATTTACCTATTCCTAAAATTAGTTGGGTCATTGAATATTATGAAAAAGCAGGCAGGTTTTATGATGCTGCTGATATTGCTCTTAAAGCTGGAATGAATGAAAGAGCTGTTGAAGATTATGAAAAAGCAGGCAGGTTTGATGATGCTGCTAGTGTTGCTCTTGAAGCTGGAATGAAGGAAAGAGCTGAACAATTATATCAAAGAGCTGTTGAAGATTATGAAAAAGCAGGCAGGTTTGATGATGCTGCTGATATTGCTTTTAAAGCTGGAATGAAGGAAAGAGCTGTTGAAGATTATGAAAAAGCAGGCAGGTTTTATAATGCTGCTGATATTGCTCTTGAAGCTGGAATGAAGGAAAGAGCTGAACAATTATATCAAAGAGCTGTTGAAGTTTATGAAAAAGCAGGCAGGTTTGATGATGCTGCTAGTGTTGCTCTTAAAGCTGGAATGAATGAAAGAGCTGAACAATTAAAAACTCTTGTAGATCTAATAAATGAATAAAAAATTTTCTGCTATAATAAATTTATTTACGAAGTTGAAAATTATTTGGTGCGAAGCCATCAAAGAACCAGGGTCTGGACATAGACATAAGGCACATAATGCTAATAGCAGATTTGATGACAATAACCGGGAAAGTAAGGGGCATAACAAGATCAGGAATCACTGGAGAAAAAGAAAGCGTGCTTGCAAGGGCTTCTTTTGAGACCCCGATAAAGCATTTGATAAATGCCAGCTTAGTCGGCGAAATAGACCGCTTAAACTCTGTTGTTGAAAATGTAGTGATAGGCTAAACCAACTGATGCTCTATAGCGATATCACACCACATGATGTTTCTGCGATGCGAGAAAGTTTGAGTGTAATAAGTAATGATCTAGAGATGCCAAGCGATGTAAGGCAAGCATTAGCAGGCAAAATTGCAAGATTAGAAAATCTTTGTAAATGTGCAGCTGCTAAACTTTCAGAATTACCTTTTGAATATGATTGGTTTGAACTGCATAAGTAACGTAGAAAGCAGTAATAATTGGGCTTGATATTTGAGATGAGTGTATGAGCACAATTGAAAGATTATTTCCCTTTTTTGTGCCCATAACTTCTTATTTGATCTATAATCAACTTCAACATTCCAGAGATATATTCTTTATAATTATCTTTATCAGCAGAGCCTAAAGATTGATAGTATGCTTCTCTTTTTTCAAATGGGATAAAAAACATAGGGAATCCTTTTTTCATAAGGATAAAATTCATGACTGTTCTGGCTGTTCTTCCGTTTCCATCTTCAAATGGATGTATCCATGTTAATTTTGCATGAATCAAAGCAGCTAATTCAAAAGGGTGCAATTTATTTTTATTTGCGCCGTACCATTTAGAGAAGTTAAGCATATGCTTCTTGACTTCGGTATGCGGCGGCGGAATGTGCGTTGAACCTTGTATCTGCACATCAAAAAATCGTATTCTTCCGCCATAAACTACCCTTGTATTTTTTGTAAGAACCCCATTAATTTTTTCAAGAAATTTTGTGTTTAGCTCGCCTTTATAATTTTTGATATACTCTAAGCACTCTTTTCCATTTATTGCCTCATTATAATCCTCTGCGCGCACTCCGGAAGGGATTACTTTGTCTTTTAGTATCAGAGCAGTTTGCCTTAATGTCAATCTATTGCCTTCAATTGCATTAGAATTGTATGTAAACCTTATGACAAAATCTTCATTCAGCTTTTCCCTCGCACCTTTTGGCATGTGTTTGAGCCAAGTGCCATAACTTTCCTTTAAATCTTGCAAGGTTTCTGCATCAGGCTCAGAAAGATAGGAATAATTTGATAGTTTCAAGAACGGCTTAGATTTATTCTCTATTTCTTGAATATGCTTTTTTAATTCTTCTTGTGAAGGTTTTTTATCTCCAAAGAAAATTCTGATTTTTTTCCATTTGTTTAAACTGAGCCTCACATTTTTTGTGAGGTAATAATATTCCTTTTTGTTCCGTTTTATGGTTTCGATGTAAGTCACATTATAATGTATGTGCACATACTATATAAACATTTCGTTTAATTGTGCACATACAAATTGTATAAGTCGAAGGCTAGAACATTGCAGACTGATATATCAAAGATAGAGTTTTTTCAACCAGCAGCCTTTTAAAATAGTTAAACTGCATTTAGCCCATGGAATTCAAGAAAAGCTTCATTGAAAAGTATGAAAAACTAACAGACATTGAATTATTCAAAGAATATTCCTTAAAACCATTAAGAAAATCTTTCAGAGTCAATACATTGAAAACCAATGTTGCTGATGTAGAGAAAAGATTTTCTGGATTAATGCAAATACCCTGGTGCAAGGAAGGTTTTTGGATTAAATATGCTTATGCCCTTGGAAATACACTGGAACATTTTTTAGGCTATATTTACATACAAGAAGCTGCTTCAATGATACCGCCTATAATATTAGACCCCAGGAAAGGGGAATTTGTATTGGATATGTGCGGATGCCCTGGAAGCAAAACTACGCAGATAGCTGCAATGATGGAAAATAAAGGGGCCATAATTTCCAATGATGTCAAAATAGAAAAGCTGAAAATACTAAAATACAACATTGAAAGGTGCGGCTTGATTAACACAGGAACAACTATTGGCAGCGGCTGGAAGTTTGACAAGTCTCTTTTTGACAAGGTATTGGTTGATGCACCTTGCTCTGGCATAGGGACAATAAGAAAGTCCTTCAAGACCCTGGAGATATACAACCCGAACATAAGCGTAAAGTTCTCAAACGTGCAAAAAAGACTGATAATCTCAGGATTTAATTCGTTGAAAGAAAACGGGACACTAGTTTATTCAACATGCACTTTAGAGCCTGAAGAAAATGAAGAGGTTGTTGATTTTCTGCTGAAAAAGTTTAACAATGCAAAAATTGAAAAAATAGACATTGACATAAAAAAGTCTGATGCAATAATGGAATACGGCAAACATGAATTTAATCCTGAAATAAAAAAATGCTTAAGAATATGGCCGCAGGACAATGACACAGAAGGGTTTTTTGTTGCAAAAATAAGAAAGATTTGATAAGTATATTCCAAACTCGTGCGCTAATATGGTCTAGATTTCATGGCTCAGAAGGATTTAAATATATCATAGCACTATTCATGATATGCTTAGAGTAATATACCCTTCTCCGGAAAGGATTATCGAATATAACTTATTAGTGTTAGAATTATTTAGGGTTAAGAAAGCAGACGCGGCTAAAGTTTTAAGTAGGACCAAAATAAGAGAAATTATCGAAGATTGTGAAAAGAAAGAAGGTAATATTTATGATAAGGCAGTCGTCTTGCTAAAAGGTATAGTGCAAAAACATCCTTTTGCAAGTGGCAATAGGAGAACTTCATTTATTGCAACAAAAGATTTTATTTTAAAGAACTGCTCGAAGTTTGGTGTTAAAGATGAACCTGGCTATGCAAAAGTGATGTTAGGAGTTAGAGAAGATTATTATTCAGATGATGAGATTAAGGAGTGGATTAAACATGGAAATATCAGAGAGTTCAAAAGATAGAGTAAGATTAGAAATATTACAAGAAGAGATAGAGAGATTTAAGAGATTAGTAGAAGGCCATAAAAAAATATTGATTGCAATAGGTAACCTTTAAGGATAATCAAGAAAGGCCTAAGAATATGGCCGCAGGACAATGACACAGAAGGGTTTTTTTGTTGCAAAAATAAGAAAGTTGCCTCAATAATTTTATAAACTCCTGCAAATTACAAAATGATATGGATTTTTTAAAAGAGACTGTTAAAGGGTTAATACCAACAAAAGAAGAATACAAGAAATTAAACGAGATTGTAGCCAGGATAGAAAACAAGATAAAAATAAAAAATGCTGTTGTTGAACTCGGGGGTTCTGGAAGAAAAAATACATGGATCAAGGGAAACCATGATATTGACATATATGTAAAGTTCAACCTAAAAGAATACTCAAAAAAGGACATATCCAAAATTCTTGGAAATGAGCTAAGGAAAAATTTCAAAATAAATGTGCTGCATGGCTCGAGGGATTATTATCAAATTATTATTGAAAATTACACCATAGAAGCAATACCTATAATTGACATAAAAAAAGTTGATGATGCACTAAATATAACAGACATAAGCCCGTTTCATTGCAAATATATAAGGAAACATGACAAAAGCAATGACATAAGGCTTGCAAAGGCTTTTTGCAGGGCAAACAATTGCTATGGTGCTGAATCATACATTGGTGGATTTTCAGGATATGCATTGGAAATATTAACAATACATTATGGTGGATTTTTAAGACTGATTAGAAATGCTTCAAAATGGAAGGAAAAAACATTAATAGGGGACAAAAAGACAATAGACAGACTAAATGAATCAAAAAAAACAAGCCTGCTGATACTTATAGACCCTGTTGACACCAACAGGAATGCAGCAGCAGCATTATCTAGTGAAAAGTACAGGCTGTTCATAAATGCGTGCAACAACTTTTTAAGAAGACCATCAAATAATTTTTTCATTGAAAAGAAATTCGATGAAAATTTGCTTTTTGAGAAGAATCTGGACAAGAAAATAGTAAAAATAACTGCGAAGCCGCTGGACGGAAAGAAAGATGTTGTTGGAGCGAAACTGCTAAAATGCTTTAACTACATCAAAAAACAGCTTGAACTGAATGAATTTAAAATTTGGAAATCTGAATGGCATTGGGACAATGAAGCCAAATTTTATTTTGTTTTTGAAAAAAAAGAACTAAGCAAGATTAAGAAGCATTATGGGCCGCCAATAAATGAGAAAGAACATGCCAAAGGATTCATCAAGAAATGGGGGAAACAAAATGTTAAAAAAGAAGGCAGGCTGTTATATGTATGCATAAAAAGGCAGTTTTTAAAACCAGGTGATTATGTAATGCATATGATAAAGAATGACAAAAACCTGGCTAATTATGCAAGAAAACTAGAAGCAAATGATTGATCTCAAAAGGCTGGATACAGTAACAAAGATATTGCTGATATTCCTAGCTGGCATTGCTGCCTATTTTGTAATCTTTTTGTTCCTGAAGCCTTTTTTTATTGTCAATGCAACTCAGATTAGAGGCATGATGGGCTACAATATGATGAATTTCTCTAGTGACAACTTGATTTTCATGAACCTTTTTGCATTGATGTTTGTTGCAATAGTTGCTGTCCTGATATCATTTTACTTGTTTAACAACAATGCAAATGAGCTAAACATATTGAAAAAGGCCTTGTCTGATGATGAAAAGGCTGTTTTGGATGAAGTGAACAAGGCTGGCGAGATTACGCAGGATTCATTGAGATTCAGGCTGAACTGGAGCAAGGCAAAGATTTCTACCATACTGACGAACCTTGACAAGATGAATATAATACAAAGGGAAAGAACAGGAAAGACTTACAATGTTTATATGCAGAAAAAACAAAAATAATGGTTTAAAACGGTTTAAATGGCAAACTAGTTATATTAATCTGATTTTATAATACAGTAAAAAACATGGAGGCAAGATTATGAAAAACAGAACATTGTTTGCTGTTTTGGCAATATTTTTGCTGATTAATTTAGCGAATGCATATGCCACAATATCTGACAGCGAAAAGAATAATGCAGAGTCCATAATAAGCTCAAAAATAGGCTGTGATAAACTTATAGATGAACAGCTTGAAGCTATTGGAGATTACTATATGGAGCAAATGCATCCTGGCGAAGCCCATGAAATGATGGATAAAATGATGGGTGGAGAGGGTTCAGAGAGTTTAAGACAGGTTCACATTAACATGGCAAAAACCATATATTGCGGCGAGTCTAGCGGAATGATGGGCTCTGGAGGCATGATGGGGATGATGAATATGATGGGCGGCGGAATGATGGGTGGACAAAATCTACAAACAAATATGATGGGAAATTACGGCAACATGATGGGAAATAGCAATTATTTTTGGATGTATGGATTTATTGGTATGATATTCTGGATAGCTGTACTTATAGCTTTAATACTGCTGATAGTGCTGCTATACAAGAAAATATCGCATAATGATTGCTGCGAGCATGAAGAAGGCCATAAGAAAAAATGACTGCAAAATATTTTTCATTCTTTTTATTTTTATATTATGGAAAATATAAATGTTAAAATATATGAATTAGCCATATTTATGTTATGAAATTAGCAATAGGTGCCGCTATTATAGAAAACAGGAAATTGCTTCTTGTCAGGAAAAAACAAACTTGGATTCTTCCAGGAGGAAAACCAGAAGCTAATGAATCTGACTTAGAATGTTTGTGCAGAGAAGTCAGAGAAGAATTATCTGGAACAGAATTACAAAATATTAGTTATTATAGCGAATTTGAAGGAATTACCCCGTATAAAGGCTATTTGTTAAAAGCAAGGGTTTACCTTGCAAGCATAGAAGGTGGTTTGCATGCAAGTTCTGCAGAGATTGATGCTTCTGAATGGGTTGATGCTGATAATGCAAATAAATACAATTTATCAGATATAACCCTAAAAATATTAAACTCATTAATAAAAGATGATTACATCTAAGTTTTTTAGTCCAATACTTTTATTTCAATAGAAACTTCTTCTGGCAAAGGAACCCTCATAACCAGCCTTAAGGCACGCTCATCAACACCAAGGTCTATCAGCCTTTTATGTATCCTCATTTCAAAATTATCAAAACTTGCCTTTCCATTGCCACAAGGGCTTTTCCTTGTTGTTATTTTAAGCTTTTTTGTTGGAAGAGGCACAGGGCCGTATATTTTTATTTTTGTCTTTTTGGCTATGTCCAATATAGAATTGCATACTTCATTTATCTTGTCTATATTTGGTGATGCCAAATTTATTCTTGCTTTCTGCATTTGCTAAAGCATAAAATAGCCGTTTATAAACGTTTCTTTTGCATAATCCAAAAGTCTTGCTTATTCAAAAAACAGCTAAATTCTGGAGAAATAACATTGCTTCGAGAGGTTGGTGGTGCAGTCCATTATGATATTGCTATTCTACACATTCTTCACAGTAAGCTTCTTTGGTCTTTAATTTAAACATATCTACACCACATCCCTCGCAATGAGTCTTAATGAGCTTCTTGTTTCCCAAATCCACGCACAGCGTATCTTTTTGTTCCATGGTTATAATATTAATTTTTCATATTTAAAGAGTTAAAGGCTTAAATATAATAGTTGCAGATAGCCCTTATTTCTTCACGTAATCTATGCACATGCCTGCTGCTACTGTTGCACCAGCATCTCTTATAGCAAACCTAGCCATGTGAGGTATTTCTTTTTGTTTCTCTATTACCAAAGGCTTGCTTGGCTTTATTTTGACTATTGCTGCATCTCCAGTCTTTATGAAGTCAGGATTTTCCTGAAGGACCTGACCTGTTGCTGGATCGAGCTTCTTTTCAATAGCAATAAATTGGCATGCTATTTGTGCAGTATGTATATGGAATACTGGTGTATAGCCTGCTGTAATGACAGTTGGATGGTTCAATACAACTATCTGTGCTGTGAATTCCTTTACAACTGTTGGCGGGTTATCAATGTGACCCAATACATCGCCTCTAGCAATGTCCTTCTTATTGATTCCTCTTACGTTAAAGCCGATGTTATCACCTGGCTCTGCCTTTTGAATTTGCTCATGGTGCATCTCTATGGTTTTAACTTCGCCTGTAACGCCTTCTCCTTCCCTGGCAGGAACCACTATTATTTTATCTCCAACTTTCATTATGCCTGTTTCTACCCTGCCAACTGGAACCACACCTATGCCTGTTATGTTAAATACATCCTGAATTGGCAACCTTAATGGCAAGTTCGTTGGCTTTTCAGGCTCCTTGAATACATCAAGCTGTTCAAGCAAAGTTGGACCCTTGTACCATGGCATCTTCTCAGATCTTTTGACAATATTATCGCCATGCAAAGAAGCAATAGGTATAAATTGCACTTGATCTAGCTTGTAACCTGCAGTCTTCAACAACTGAGAAATTTCATCTTTCACCTTGTTGAATTTTGCTTCATCATAATTAATAACATCCATCTTGTTTACCAATACACCCAACTGTCCAACGCCAAGGGTCTTGCACAGCCATGCGTGCTCTTTTGTCTGAGCCATTACGCCTTCTGCGCCTGCTACTACTAAAAAGCCGACATCGGCCTGGCTTGCACCTGTAATCATATTCTTGATAAAGTCCTTGTGGCCAGGGGCGTCTATTATAGTACATTCATACTTGTTTGTTATGAATTTCTTATGGCTAATATCAATTGTAACTCCCCTTTCTCTTTCTTCCTTTAATTCATCCATAATAAATGCAAATTCAAAACCAGACTTGCCAAGTTCTTGCGCCTTTTCCTTTAACTTTCTCATTGCCTGCTCATTTATAACGCCGGCGTCAAACATCAATCTGCCTACAGTTGTTGATTTTCCATGGTCTACATGACCTACAAATACTACATTTAAGTGTGGTTTTTCCTTTGCCATATTTTATTGACCTCCAATAAAAATTAATGATTATTAGAAGCCTTTTAGTTAAATCAACATTTATAAAGTTTTCTGTGGTGGCACCAGTTTTAACTTATGTTTGTTTTTTTAATTATGTTAATATGCATTATTTTTATAGCACAAGGCATAATTCAGTGTTTTTTTGATTTTGATGACACCATATAAATTCAGCGCAATCCAAAATTTCACATGCAAAAATATATAAACACTTAATAAAGATAATTTTACAGCATGAAATTGATTTTAAAAGAGAGGCCAAAATCCCCTACTATAATAGAAGGCTTTCCAGGTTTCGGCTTAGTCGGCACGATCACAACCCAATTCCTGATAAAGCATTTGAATGCAAAACAGATAGGGTCAATTTCTTCAGAAGATCAAGTGCCAATAACAGCAATCCATGAAGGCAAGATTGTTGAGCCATTAAGCATTTTTTACGATTCAAAATATAATGTAGTGATTCTCCATGCATTAACTGGTGTAAGTGGTTTTGAATGGAAAATAGCAGATGTCATAATGGAATTGTGCAAGGAGCTAAAGTGCAAGGAGCTGATAAGCCTTGAAGGCATATCTGCAACAAATCCAGAAAAAACAAACATTTATTTCTATGCTAATACTGAGGACAACAAAAAGAAGTTTGCAAAACTTAATTTGGAGCCTTTGAAGGAGGGCCTTGTCATAGGTGTAAGCGGCGCATTACTTGTAAAATCAAAAATGCCATTGTCCTGCGTATTCATAGAAAGCCATGTCAATCTGGCAGACAGCATGGCCGCAGCAAAGATAATAGAGGTTCTTGACAAATATTTAAAACTGAAGGTTGACTTTACCCCATTAATGAAAACTGCACAAGAATTCGAGACAAAGCTCAAGACAATAATCACAAAAAACAAGGAGATTAGCGGACTCCAAAAATCTTCGAAAGAAATTAAGCAACAACTTGGCTACATAGGATAATTATTTTTAGTAAACTATGTTCCGAGCCTATCCATCGTTCGCTTCGCTCACTTCACAGCAAGCTGTGGGATAGCCCCAGACTACATTCTTCTATCAAAAAATTAAAATTTGCCAGAGCAACAAAATTATGTTTCATTACACAGCACCAAGTCTTATTTTCTAAAGGTTTATTTTATCCTTTCTTCTTTTTGCTTCAATCCAATTGTAAACATTTCCATGCTTTGAGCCCTGAAGCAATCTCTCAACAGCCTGCTTTGCTATAACGCAGTTTCCAATAGTTCCTATTATGCTTACAGTCTTTCCATAGACTACTATATCTGTATTCGTTAATATCTCGATGTTTTTCTTGCATGTCCCGTTTCTGCCGATTATTCTTGATTTTATTCTTAACATACTGTTCTTTGTATTTGCAAAATCTTTTAGATTGACAACCTCCAGCAGATATTCTTCGTCAAGCAGTTTATCAGCTATGCCTGGATTGAAGCCCCTTCCTATCGCCCTTATGACTGGCTTTGCATTGAAAACATCCAATGCATCTCCTTCTATCAAAACAAGCCCTTCTTCTGAGTCAACCTTTAGTTTTGTATTTGTTTTTTTCTCCAAAACTTTTTTGTTATTGCCTTCTTTTCCTATTAAGACAGAAATCCTTTCTTTGGGTATTCTTATTTCATCCAATGACATGGTAAACCCTTGCACGATTGTATGTTAAAATTCTTCTTTTATCAGGTCTTTTATATATCCATTATTCTTCAGCCAATCAACCTGATTTGGCTTGTACTTGTAAACAACATCACCTTTATCGTCGCCGCCTAACTCCCATGGCTCTATAAGCAAGTAATCTCCTTCCCTAACCCATAACTTTCTTTTTAATCTTCCAGGTATTCTGCATACCCTTGTCTTGCCGTCAAAGCATGCAACTGACATTCTTGAACCGCCAAGCCTTTGCTTTAACACGCCAAAAACTTCTCTTCCTCTTGGAGTCCTGACTCTTAAAATTTCCAGGCTTTCATTGTTTTCATTGTTATAAACATTGCCCATAAACAAGTTAATAAAAACAGTATTTATAAACCTTTTTGAGTGCAGCCTGGCAAATTTAAAAAATTACTTGTTTTACATCGTTGAAAAATAACTGAAAAGAAAGAATCAACATAAATTCATTCTTCATCACTAAAATCATTTATTGTTTCTTTCATGTCTGATTCTTTTTCTATCAAGCCGCGGTTTTTCAAGTATTCCCTTGTCAAAATATAGAACATAAGACCCAGGCTTTTCTTGCCCTTGTTGTTGCAGGGTATAACCAAGTCAAGATAATTTGATTCATTGTTTGTGTCGCATAGCGCGATTATAGGGATGCCTACTTTTACAGCGTCCAGTACTGCATTCTTGTCTGGCCATGGATCTACAACAAGCAATAATTTTGCTTCTGTGAATGTATCCAATTCAGAGTTTGTCAATGTACCAGGAGGATAGCGGCCTTTCACAATTCTTATGCCAGTAAGCTTGGAAAATAATCCTGCTGCCTTGTGACTGCTGTCCCTTCTGCATACAATAATTATGTCTTGCGGAGCATATTGAGAAAGGAATTTTGACCCGACTTTTATCCTATCATTTATTTTTTGCACGTTCAGGACTGCAAGCCCATCTGGCCTTATCTTGTAAATAAACTGCTCCATATATTTGGTTCTGAATTTTGTACCTATATGCAAACCAACCTTTAGATACTGGTCTAAGGGCACTAAAAATTGCTGTTCTGTCATAATTGAATTAGAAAATAATGAGTTTATAACCTTTTCTAATCGTTTTTAAAAATTAGGATTAAACCAGTCTATCCTTAAAGCAAATAGCTACAAGGCCGTTTTTTTGCATTCTACATGTACTCGGCCATTTTTTATACAATGCAATTGCTTCTTCAATTGTATAACCAGGAAAAACATTTTCCAGGCCTATGTGATTTAGCATATATCTTGCTAGGTCCTGCCAAGATTCCCCTTCAACAGGCCGTATGTAATCCAGAGCAGAAATTTCTAATATTAGTTTAGGCTTGTCTTCTAAAGGCCTGAAATTAATCGAATCAACAGCAATTATCCTTGCAACATCTCCTATTAGCATAGAAGCATAATCCTTTTCTGGATTTGATGGATCTGGAACCCTGGTATCAAACTGCTTTTTTCCTTGTTCTATTAATTCATATATTTCAAGAACCGTACTTAGATTCCATAGCTTATGCTTGTTTACAGGCTGCATATTTTTCACTGCCAAGGCAATATTTTGGTTCATGTATTACATCCCTTCCATTCCATGCATGCCTTGGGGCATTGAGCCAGGGTCTTTTTTGCTGGAACCTGCTATTACGTCATCTATTCTAAGGATTAATTCTGCAACCTCTGATGCAGACTTCAATGCCTGGGTCTTTATTTTTAATGGCTCTACAATTCCCAGCTTCCATGCATCTATGGTCTTGCCTTTGAACACATCGACACCAGCCCATTTTTGTTTTTTGTCATGCTGTGATTTAAGTTCTGTCAGCATGTCTATTGGATCCAGACCTGCGTTTTCTGCCAATGTCCTTGGTATTATTTCCAGTGCATCTGCAAATGCCAAGACAGCAAGCTGCTCGCGACCAGATAAGGTGTTGGAAAATTCCCTTAAATGCCTGGAAATTTCTATTTCTGGGGCTCCCGCACCAGCAACTATTTTGCCATCTTTTAATGCTATACTTATGTCACCAAGCGCATCTTTTATTGCGCGCTCAACTTCATCAACAACATGTTCTGTTCCGCCATTCATCAAGATTGTGACTGCTTTCGGATTCTTGCATTCCTTTATAGAAGTCATTTCTTCATCGCCAATTCTTGTTTCTTCAATCAACCCTGCAAAACCAATGTCAGCCTTGCTTAAATCTTTTATAGATGAAACTATTTTTGCGCCTGTTGCCAATGAAAGCTTGTCTATGTCTGATTTTTTAACACGCCTTGCTGCATATATATTTGCTTTAGCAAGATAATGCTGGGCCATGTCATCAATGCCTTTTTGGCAGAATACTGCATTGGCTCCTGACCTGATTATGCCATCCACCATATTTCTTATTATTTTTTCTTCCTGATCTATGAATGCCTGCATCTGCATTGGATCGCTAATTTGTATTTTTGCATCAGTTTCAGTGATTTTTATTTCTATAGCAGAATCCAGCAAGGCAACCCTTGCATTTTTTATTATATGAGGCATGCCAGGATGGACTTTTTCCTTGTCAATTAAAAGGCCTTTTATCAGCTCTGTATCTTGCACCCCGCCACCAACTCGCTTTTCAAGCTTTATGTTTTCCAAATCTATAACCAACTCGCTACCTGTCCTGTCTATTATTTGTTTTATAGCATCGACTGTTATTTTGGCAAGCTTTTCTTTTGCTGACTCGGCTCCCTTGCCAGTCATAGCTGTTATTGCAATCTTGATTAAAATATCCTCATCTTTTTCATCTACATTTTCTGCTATTCTGTTCAATAATTTCTGAGATTGCTCTGCTGCGATGCGATACCCCTTTGATATAACAGTA
>Ga0209541_10012255_pt1 | contig 13292 bp, 7 predicted proteins | sample RifCSPlowO2_01_FD_184027 | JGI IMG/M metagenome (GOLD analysis project Ga0209541, IMG submission 184027) | Groundwater microbial communities from Rifle, Colorado - Rifle CSP2_plank lowO2_0.1 (SPAdes) (version 2) | ecosystem: Environmental > Aquatic > Deep subsurface > Groundwater | place: Rifle...
GTTGAAGTGTTTTGACCCCAGTTAAACCTGACGGCTTGCAGAGAAAGTACTCTATCCAGCACACTCTCATAAGGAATAACTTCGTCTTTATAGCGAATACTGGAGGTCGAGTCTGCCAGATCACCATTGACATCCCGATACACGGCTACCGCAGTTCCGGCACCGGTGATTAACGGCCCCATCCTGATTGAACCATTCACTTCTAATTTTCGGAGGGGGTTTGTCGTCCCGATGCCGACGTTGCCGTTCTCTTGGACTCTAAACAGTTCTGTCCCGCTACCATAAACAGTAGAGTCTTTCGCAATTATAAATTTTCCATCAGTAGTATTATTATTTGAGTCAATATAGATTGCACTGTCACCACCAGACAAAAGCATTGCCCCAGCGGAGGAATCAAACTTGAAAGCATTGTAAACACTTCCAAACATTAAAGCTCTATCAGCGACTGCTCCCAGTTCAATATTGCCAGCCACTTCCAGTTTCTGACTAGGATTTGTCGTCCCGATGCCGACGTTGCCCGCTATTGAAGAATTACCTGTCCCAGCTATTACAAGGTTGCTTCCCGTTCCCGTGGTGGTTATTGTGCCTGTGGCTCTTACTGTTCCATTAACATCCAATTTATAACCCGCATCGGTATCAGTATTCATTCGTATATTCCCTGCTGACGAAACTGCCATATAATCAGGAGCAACTCCAGAAACACTTGCCATAACATAACTACCATCACTTTTCACTAACATTTGCCAAAGATTACTTGACCCACCATGCTTCATCTGATAACCCGCATAATCATTAGCCAATGTGCCAGTATTTGTTAATTTTATTACCGAAAAACCTGATGACCTTGAAATTTCAAGGGCTTGAGCCGGCCCCGTCGTCCCGATGCCGACACTTCCGTTCGTATAAATTGCACCAACTGGGTTAGCGGCTGTACCAAGATCAAAGGCACCATCTGCTGGAAGCAAAGCACCCACTGAATTGATACTCCACCTTTTAGAGGTGTCACCAGCTGCACCCAAATACAAGGCGTTAGAAGCAATAATTGAAAAGTTTAAGCTGTTAGAATTAGATATGTTTATCCCATTTGAAGTCGGGTCAAAGTTAATTATGTCTCCACCAGATTTAGCAATAGACAATTGTTTTGTGGGACTCGTCGTCCCGATCCCCACATTTCCATCAGCCTTAATGACAAACTTATCACCGCCCACTCCAGTTGAAGTATTTACCTCAAAGGCATTAGCAGTGGCACCAGAGGCAAGGACAATCTTTTGACCAATGGTAGCAGTTGAACCAATTCCTAAATGTAGTAAAGCGGTGGGAGCCGTCGTCCCGATGCCGACGTTGCCGTTTGTTGAATCAATCACCATTGCGTTAATGCTTGTAGAAGCACCATCTTTGACATTAAATACCAAATCATTACCAGAATTTACATATAATTGTCCCGCCCCTGATGTACCTCTACTTAAAACAAGCATTGGACTTGTTGCGTCGCTAATATCCAAACCTTTATTTCCCGAAGCATGATAAGAGAAAGGTGCCGTCGTCCCGATGCCGACGTTGCCCGCATTTGTTATCCTCATCCGTTCCGTCCCTGTTAGAGTGTTGTAATTCGCAGCTGTATAAAAACTCAAGATTGTTGCAGCATTGTAGACCGAACTACCTCCTCCAAAATCTATCTCGTTATCTGTACTGCTACTTGCCATGTTTGCGAAAGTGACGGATTCTTCGGCGGTTAAATAGTGGGGAAAGCCAAATCGTGCTGCTTTAAGCGTATTGTTGGTTCTTGTTGTTGCCGTATTATCTGCACCAAAGAGGAATGTAAGTTGATTACTAACCCCCCCGTCTGAAATATCCAATCTCGCCCCCGGCGATGTCGAACCAATGCCGACGTTGCCAGATGTATCAATAATCATTCTGTCCGACAAAGAACGAAGGGTTGTTCCAGAAGCTCCTGCCGCAGAGGTTTGAAATATTATTGCTCCTCCGGCTCCTGCCCCAGTTCCCCGACCCCCTGCTAAATAAAGCGTTCCGCCAGCAATATCAGTACCTGAACCGCCAGTAGCATTTAAAGTGAAATTGCTCGGGCTAGCATTAGTAACACCGTTGCCTATATAGGCAGAACTTATCGAGTAACCACTTGCTCCTATAACCAATTGGTTTGTCCCCGTGGTGGTAGCACCTTGCCCAATGGCAATGGAAGGATTGTAGCCAGCCGAGGATTGACCCCCAAGAGCTGTACCAAAATGAGTAGCTGAGGATGATCTTCCTAAAGCAACAGCATTCTGACCTGATGCTGCACTGAAATCACCTATAGCAATAGCATTAGCTACCGAGGCATTGGCAGACCGCCCAACAGCAGTGGAAGAAGCTCCTCCTGCAGAAGCAGCATAGCCTATTGCTGTTGTGCTAGTGTTAGAACTTGCATTTGCATTTCTGCCCACTGCTACAGAGAGAGTAAGGGCAGAAGCGCCTGCGCCTAATGCCACTCCTCCACCAGCTCCTGAGGTTATTGCTCCGTGCCCTAAAGCTACATTATAATCCGTACCTCCGGCCACTGCGTTATAACCCAGAGCTGTAGAATAGTTAGTTGCTGTTGCTACAGCTCCAAACACTTCACTCTGTGTCCCACTGCCGGGAACAGTAATATTTCCAACCACATGCAACTTCGCCCCTGGACTTGTCGTCCCGATGCCGACGTTGCCCGTTTTTATAACCATACTTGCCCCTGCAAATGTTGAAGTGTCCGTGATAGTACCGCCTAATCCCAAATTACCATCAAGCATAGTTAAAAACGGACTTCCACCAGCGACCCTGAAGTTAATTGGCAAGGTAGCATTCCCAACAAAATCAAATCGGCCAGTATTATAACCGAAGTATCTCATTACTGGCGTGGTCGAACTGTAAGTATCATTGTAATAACCTGTTAAATAAGGATTTTCATCGTCTGCGTGAACCGTTAGAAGATAAGTTCCAGTAGTCCCATTATCATTTACAGTTAAACGTGACCCCGGCCCCGTCGTCCCGATGCCGACACTTCCGTTCGTCAGTGCAAGCGTTGCCGCTCCGCCATCTTGAGCAATGAAAAGATCTCCAGTGCTTCCAACGGTAAAACTTTGATAATTTGAAGTGTCATAAGAAAGACGTAGTTGTTCCGTCGTCCCGTTTATGGTGAGCTTCGCCTGCGGCGATGTCGAACCAATGCCGACGTTGCCAGTGCTTGTGATTCTCATTCGCTCGCTAACAGTATTTGTCCCCGAACGATTATAAAACCTGATAGTATTCCTATTGCCATCATCTATCGCAGCTCCATAAGCAACTAAACTGATATTTCCTTCATAGGTATCAGTAAGTGTGCCACCTCCAACAACAATATATGCACCTGGGTATGTGTCGTTGACGGTGGTGTTGGTATTACCTTGAAGTGACAGACCGTATGAGCCGTTCACCGTTCCACGATGAATAACTCCCTGAGCGCTCGAGTGTTGCACTGAAATTGCACCACCAATGGAAAGTTTCTCTGTCGGGCTCGCCGTCCCAATGCCGACGTTGCCCGCTTTTATTATCATTTTGACACTTGCATATCCTCCTTGAGAAAAATTGATGGACTCGGAAGTCTGATTAACAAAATAGAAGTCGCCCGTGTTAAGCCCGAAGTAAGACATTGTCGCCAATGAGGTGCTTTTAGTATCGTTATAGTAACCTGCCAGATAAGGGGTTTCATCATCGGCGTGGACTTGAAATAACGGAGAGGCGAACGAGCCATTATCTACAATTGTTAGTTTACCCGAGGGACTCGTCGTCCCCACGCCCACATTTCCGTCACTTTTAACATACAACCCGCCAGTACCCCCAGCAGTTCCTCTAAGCCACGCTGTTCCGTTGACATCCAAAAGTGTGGCGGGGCTAGTATTGCCGATGCCGACGTTGCCGCTTTCTTCCACTCTAAATAATTGTGTTGCACCGGTATCTTTATTAACACTGAATGATGCGTTAGTTTGATTGTTGTCATCATCAATATTAATTGTGATATTTCCATCGGACAATAATGCAAGCAATGTGTTATCTGGTCCAAAAATTCTGGCCACTGCAATATCACCAACTCCCATCGCTGTACCGCCACTCATTACAGTAACGCCAAAATTGGCACTTCCACCAACTATATGCAACAAGTGCGTTGGACTCGTCGTCCCGATGCCGACATTTGTCCCATCGTTATACAAAAGAGAACTGACCACCCAGTTTGCCCCATCGTATCTTAAAGTATTTCCGGTAATACCGGTTGGCAGTACCCCGCCGCTTCCACTGACTGCCAGTCCATTCCAGTATAAAGTACCGGAGCTGTTATACAAAGAGTAGGTAGTTGAACTGGGAGAGGAAGCGGCCAGATAAACCGCTCCCTGCACATCGAGCTTTTGGCTGGGGGCGGTGGTGCCAATTCCGACATTATCGGTAATGGTTGTTAATCGCACCACCGTACCATCATCGGTAAAACCAGTACTATTGGTGAACGTGAGTTTTTTGTTAGTAGAATCAGTAGTAATATCCAGACCAGTGCTACCGACAAAAGTCAGAGTATCGGTGTTTAAAGAAGCGCTAATCGAATTCTGGCCGGAAACCGCGATGTTTTTAAAAATACTTTGATCTGAACCACCATCAGTATTGCGAATACTGGTCCCGTCAATGTCAATACCGTCAGAAGCGGTGAAGGAAACATCGCCGGTTTTACTGTTGATGGAGACCACGCCGCCGTTTTTGATTTTTAACCCTTCAATCCCGATGCCCGCACCGGCCTCCAGGGCGAGAGCTCCGGTTTTCCCGCCAAGTGATAATACTCCAGTATTGCTGATTATCGGTGTTTGCTCAGAGACTCGGCTGTTGTCGTCAGCGCCTTCAGTGAGCCCAATTCCGCTTCCGGCGATCAGACCATATATAACATCATCGGACGTGAATTTATCGGCAAAACTAATTGGTTGCTCAAAAACCACCGGCGACAGTACCGTCTTGTCGCCGCTAGAGGTCGATTTTAGGTAATCTTCAACTGTCGTCGAGCCGGTGGTAGTTTTCGCCTCAAGCGACCGGTTATTAGTTTTTTGGAACACATTGGGAAAGGACGATATCCGCAATGTGCCTAACGAAAACACCGTCGTTACCAGCATCACCAGCAGGGTGACTGTCGACAAACGAAAAGCGCGGCGGGTTTTTACCGAGTAGGGATTGAGAACAGTCTTTAAAATCGCGCTTTTAAACTGGGGAGGCAGGGGAGATGCGCGGACCAATTTTCGCAGTTTATTGACAAATTTTAAAACACAGCGGTTTAGTTTTCTATTATAAAATCCCAAAGCCAGGTCAAGATTACTATACCACTTTAGGAAACTTTTAAAACGGGATTTTTTCATATATGTAATATATTGCCTGCCTTTTTTCAGTATGACATAATCGAAAACCAAAATGCAAGAGGTAAATGAGGTAAAAATGATAACTTAGAAGATGCTAGAAATGATTTAGCGCTTTATGAATATTATTTTTCAGATCACCAAAAATATTTTTGCGTCAAAAAAAGACCGTAAAAAATAATATTTTTATCATTTAGCATTGACTATAGACGGTTTTTAGGGTGTAATAATTAGAAGACAGAAAACGGAAACTCAAATCTTAAAACTCAAATGTCGAATCCATATCTCAAATATTTAATCTTTTAGCAGATTTTAGATTTAAGTTGTGGTTTTGAGTTATTAGTTTTGAGATTTGAGATTAATTGGTATTATATTTATCTATCCTTGAAAACACATAATTTTTCTAAACTTAAATCAAAAATATCGGAAAAAGAATACCTGAAAATACTGGTTCTTAGGACAGTCGGGAACTTTTTAATTTTTTCCTCGCTTTTTTTTATTGGGAAAACTTTTTATCAGCCGGTCAGGGAGGAAATCCGTTACTTTGTCGACCGCAAGATCCAGAAAAAGTATATTGTTGCCGATACGCAAAATAATCAAGGTATTGTACGGGATTACTCAAGCAGTGCACCAAAAAACGGCTTAGCCAAGATGTTCAATTTAAAAACAGTTGAGGTGCTGGTACCGCAAGATACTGATTATGGAATTGTGATTCCCAAAATCGGGGCCAATGCCAAAATAATTGCCAACGTGAACAGCGCAACCGAAAGCGATTACCTTAAGGCTCTGCAACAAGGCGTTGCCCATGCGGCAGGTACGGCATATCCTGGTGAAAGCGGGCATATTTTTCTGTTTGCCCACTCAACCGACTATATCTGGAATGTCGGCAGTTATAATGCGGTATTTTACCTGTTATATAAGCTTGAGCTGGGCGATGAGATTGATCTGTTTTATCAGGGTCAGCGATACGTTTATCGGGTCACGGATAAGACGATCGTCAACCCTTCTGAGGTTGAGTATCTGACCCGGAAAACCAACGAAGAGCTGCTTACTTTGCAGACCTGCTGGCCGCCAGGGACGACACTGCAACGTTTACTTGTTTTTGCAAAAAGAGAAGCGGAGTAGTAGCAAGTAGTAAGTAGTAAGAAGCAAAAGTATAGGGGCTAGGGAAAAAATAGCGATTTATGATTTAGGAAGAAAACTCAAAACTTAAAACTCAAAGCGTAAAACCACAACTAAAAACTAAAATCTTTATTAAGATTTAACATTTAAGATTTGGTTTTGATATTTGAGTTTTCAGCTTTGAGTTTGTTTTACCGTATTCCCACTTCATACAGATCACTGGCTGGGTTTGTTTGCGGGTTGAGGTTAGCCATGATCACCAGGTTCCAGTCTGATGAGATCGTAAAGAAATCCCCGTCAAACGGGCCGGAATAAACCGAGATTTTATTGGTTCCGTCATAATCGACAATATTTATTTCCTTGCCGTTCTTGATAACCAGATGCTCAGAATCGGGATACCATTTAACAAGGGCCAAAATACTTTCTTTGTAGCTGTTAACAAGCTCGGCGCTTTGAGTGGCTTCTGAATCGGTTAAAAGGTCAATGGTTTGCTGCATCTTGATGAGTTCGGTTTCTAAAGAAAAATTTATCCGGAAATTTTTATCCTCTTTTTTATCATAGACATAAAATTTGTTGGCTTGAAGCAAGCGTTCCTCCAGGGTCTGGTTTGATCCGATTACAGGAGGGCTGATAATCGGCAAGAGAGAAGCTTCATGTTTGGCTTGATAAAACATCTTGGTTTCATCCGGTGAAAAGGCGATGATCTGGAAAGCGTCAACAGCGATTTGTCTTATTTTTTTGGGAAACGTTTCCAGTACTTTAAGGTCATTTTTCATCTTTTGCTCGTGCCAGATAGACATCATATTGTCTCTGGACAAGCTCACATCCAGCGGTTCCGGCGCATCACTGAGCGACATCACATATGATATCGGACTCTGTGCATCGTCTGTAAAATGAAAAGTAAAGATGCCTTGTTTGTTGTCAGCTGAAAAATAAACGTCAGTTAATTTTAAATCAATATCAGACGGCAATGCTGATTTGAGAATAATGGTTTTCAGGGGCGGGAAAAGAGAAAATGGTTGTCGCGAAGGCTCAAATAAATATAGGCCATCGCTTTGGGCGTTATTAGTATCACTAATCAGAATCGTTTGATTAGTGTCTTTGACACCAATCGCTTTGACAATCCCTAAATTAGTGAGTGGTGAAAGCGAAGGGTTTTTGGGAAAAAGGAGCGTGTTGATACTAAACACCACTTCACCTTTGATGGTGATTGTCTTTTTCAGTTCGGAATAGCCTTCTTTTTTAATCTCCACTTCATATTTACCATAGGGGAGGGTGAGGTTAAGATCGGTGACACCCTTAAATTCGCCATTGATATACACTTTGGCCGGTTTGGGGGAAGAACTTACGGCCAGAATACCGGTAGAGGTGAATTTTTTATTAATCAGGTCAAAACGATAGCCGCGGGCAAAAGCAATCACCAGCAATAATACCATCGAAAAAACGAGTATAAATATAGTAGGGATGAGTATGGATTTTAAAGTTTGCAGTTTTCTAAGCATAGAGTGAATTAAATTTTCAATTTATAATTTACAATTTTCAGTGAATTTTCAAGGTTGTAATTTTCAAACTGTTTGGAAATTTGATCGTTGAAAATTGATTGAAAATTTTAAATTGAAAATTAAAGATTAAAGAATATAGCTATATATGAGTATTCTATATCTTACCAATACATAACCGGTTGATATATTATACAATAGAAAATAAGTTAAAAGTCAAAAGCGAAAAGTCGAAAGATTACAAAGAAATAAATTGAAATAGATTGTATTAAAAACAATTTATCTCCAAATATTTCCAACTATTTCTATCTATTTCTGACTTGATTTTGACATTTGAACTAAATATATGTTCTTTCGTAAAAAAATCGGCATTGACCTTGGTACCGCCAATACCCTGATTTATGTCGAAAAACAGGGGATAGTCTTAAATGAGCCAACAGTGGTGGCCTACTCGGCTGAAGATAAAAGAATTTTGGCTGTGGGAGAGGAGGCGCGTCAGATGTTAGGACGGACTCCCGGCTCAATTACCGCTGCTCGTCCGATGAAAGATGGCGTGATTGCCGACTACACCACCACTTCCGTCATGATCGCTTATTTTTTAAAAAAAGCCCTCAAGGGCAGAGTGATCTGGCCGGAAATAATGATCTCAATACCCGGTGGGGCTTCTCAAGTGGAAAAAAGAGCGGTCGTAGCCGCCTGTAAACAGGCTGGTGCTTCGGATGTCTATCTGATTGAAGAGCCTTTGGCTGCGGCAATTGGCGCCCGTCTGCCGATCTCTCTACCTTCCGGGCATATGATTGTCAATCTGGGCGGCGGCACGGCCGAGATTGGCATTATCTCTCTTGGCCAGCTGGTGGCTTTTAAGACAGTGCGTATTGCTGGCACCAAGCTGGATGAGGCGATTATGTATCATCTGAAAAAAAAACATAATATTTTAGTTGGAGAAAGAACCGCTGAGGAAGTGAAAATAAAGATCGGTAAAGCATTGATTTCTGATTCGGAAAAAAGCTCAGAAAAAACCATGGAGATTAAAGGAAGAGATGCACAAACCGGTCTGCCTAAAGTAATGGATTTGGGTGAAATAACAATTAACGAAGCGATGCAGCGTCCTTTAAAATTAATTTTGGAGGGAATTAAGGAAGTGTTTGCGCAGTGTCCTCCGGAACTTTCCTCAGATATCGTTGATAAAGGGATGGTGCTTTCCGGCGGGACGGCCCTACTTGGCAACATGGAAAGATATTTTTCTTATTACACCGGTGTGCCGGCGTTTGTAGTTGATGATCCTTTGTTCTGTGTTATTCGCGGTGTCGGCTTAGCAATTGAAAATCTAGAAAGCTATAAAGAAGCGATACGTTGAGTAGAGAAAAATATGGGTAAATTACCTTGTAGTTTATTAATATAGGTTTAATATTTTGACAAGCAGTAACAGAGTCGATTTTCTAAAAGCGTACGTACCAGATATAATAAATTTATATATGTTAGCGATCGATCTTGAATATTAATATAGAATATAGCTATTACAATAGTCTAAAATATAATCAAATTAATTGAACAAAAAGATATTTTTAGAGAATTATCTTATTTTATTTTTTATCTTATAGAAATAAATTATTAAGGCTTATGAAAAGACTACTAGAAATAGGAATAGAGACTCATCAGAAAGAGGAAATCCTAGAGCAAATTATAAAATACATAAATAATCCTACACATTTTATACATATAGTTTCTCTAAATCCGGAAAATATGGTAATTGCTCAAGACAACCAGGAATTTAAAATAGCGCTAAAACAAGCTCAAATTAAAATTAACGATGGGGTTGGGATACTGTTAGCATGCTCTATACTAAACAATCTAAAACCACCTCGAATTACGGGCGTGAATTTAATGGAAGCAATCATTAGTTTATGTCATAAATGCCCTATAAGAGTAGTGCTCATTGGAGGAGAGACTAATTTAGCAAAGGAACTAGCAGAGTGCTATCAAAAAAAGTATCCGCGAGCTCAGTTTATCGGTATTGAAGGATTTCGTAAAATTGATCAACCAACAAAAATTGAAGAAAAGACCGTTTTCTCTATAATCAGTTCTGTAAGGCCTCAACTGATTTTTGCCGCTTTTGGCTCTCCGGCCCAAGAACTGTGGTTTTGGCGAAATAAAGAGCGTCTCAAAGGCATAATCTGTATGGGGGTCGGTCAAGGTTTTAACGTTATTGCCGGTCAAGTAAGGAGGGCGCCTGCTTGGATGAGATCAACGGGTTTAGAATGGCTATATCGTCTGCTGACTCAGCCGTGGCGCTGGCGACGGCAACTGAGACTGATCACTTTCGCTTGGTTGGTTATCAAACAAAAATTCTCTCATGACTCCTGAACAAGCAGTCAGACGGGTCTTAAAGTATTTTAATATCTTTCAGTATCCGCCTAGCTTCCCGGAAATCTATACTTTCTTTCCCCAAAAGATCGCCCGGGCCAATCTACGTCAACTGCTGGCGAGAATGGTAGTTAACGGGTCACTGGTCAAAGCCATGCTTGATGGCCAAAATCATTACTGTTTGCCGGAAAACAAGAGGAACTTGGCAATCTGGTCCAAACGGCATCTTGAATCGCAACAGAAAATCACTCTTCTTAAACAATATTTACGCTTTCTTAGTCATATTCCTCAGTTAAAACTAGTGGCATATTCCGGGTCAATTGCCATGGCCAATACCACGCCAAAAGACGACGTCGATCTATTTATTGTTACCGGTAAAGAGAGATTATGGACCGCGAGGTTTATCGCAATTGTCGCGGCTCAACTTTTTGGTTTACGATCTTTTCGTCACCCAAGCCGGGTTTGTTTGAATATGTTTTTTGACAAACAGAACTTGGCAATTCCCGCTTTAAAAAGAAACCTGTATGTAGGGCATGAAGCCTTACAACTCAGACCAATTATCAATAAAAATTTTACTTACCAATATTTTTTAGCCAAAAACACCTGGCTAAATAAATTATTTCCGAACGTGAATTTTATGAAGTTGTTTAAGCGTCGCGCAGGTATCAATTTAGCCGAAAAGCCTTTCTGGCAAGCTAAAGTACTAAAACTGATGCCAATTGGTGATATTCTTGAATATTTGTTAAAAAAAATTCAGCTCACAATTATCCAAAAAAGGCTGACACAAGAGGTTATTACTGACACCCAGCTGTGGCTCATCCAAAACGATTTTGAAAAAGAGGTAGCGAGAAAGATTGATATATAGGGAAAAAGTCGTAAAGTCCCTCCTTCACCAAGTCTGACTTGGTATAACGTTCCGTACTCCCGCCAAAGGCGGGATACGGTGGGTATAGTTATATCTTACCTATTAAATCCAATCCGGGCTTAAGAGTGTTCTTTCCGGGTTTCCAGCTTGCCGGGCAAACCTCTCCTTTGTGTTCTTTTACGAATATGGCCGCCTGAAGTTTACGCAAAAGTTCCCTCGCGCTTCTGCCGATGCTGTTGTCATGTATTTCATACGCCTTCAGCGCAGATTCGGGATCAATAATGAAACTGCCCCGCAGGGAAAGTCCTTCGTCTTCAATATATGTGCCAAATTCTCTGCATAATTTTCCGGTTGGGTCAGCTACCATCGGAAATGTGATTTTTTTGATAGATGGAGAATGGTCATGCCAGGCCTTATGAACAAAAGCTGTATCCGTGCTCACGCTTAAAACTTCCGCTCCCAATTTTTTGAATTCCTCATAATAATTAGCGGCTTCCTCTAATTCGGTGGGGCAGATAAAAGTAAAGTCGGCCGGATAAAATATCAAGACCAACCATTGGCCTTTATAGTCGGAAAGTTTAAGTTTTTTTATTTCCTCATTTTGGAATGCCTCTAACTCAAAATTGGCGATTTCAAAATCTGAAATTTTTTGATTGATCTTTATCATAGTTTATATTTTATCATTTTGGCGTCCTCAGTCAACGATAGAAATTTGGAACAGCCAGCGGACAGCTCGGGAAAGGAAAATGGCTAATTTGGAGCGGACGTTGCTTTTAGCTACCCGCCAGTTCATCTGAAACTCCTGGGCAATCGGTATAAATTTATCAGAAAACTTATCCAGAGAAAGCGTAAAGTCAGCTAAGTCCCATTCGATGCGCATAAAAAATAGATTTACAGCACTGTCCTGATGTTGGCGGCATGGATAACATTGGCTCCATGCGATTTTAAAAATAACTCTGGTTTGTTATACCGCTTGCAGATGAAATTGCCAAAAAATACACCATCTTTCAGCGGCATAACCAAGTCTGACTTGGCATAACCCTCCGTACGTTCACTTCTCTTTTGCAAATTGAACTACGGTGGGTATATAATCATATCAGTAAATCCCGCCATTGCCAGAGTGTTGGAATTGGCAGACAAGCACGCTTCAGAAGCGTGTGCTCGCAAGAGCGTGAGAGTTCAAATCTCTCCTCTGGCACCAAGTCAGACTCGGCACTTGATAGATATAATGAGGAAGAGTATATTGACATCACACCTGGAGAGGTGGCTGAGCGGTCCATAGCGAGGGGTTGCTAACCCCTTGAGTAGCAATACTCACGCGGGTTCAAATCCCGCCCTCTCCGCCTACGTCTCGACGAAGCCCAAAGGGCGAAGGAGGGCTTCGATAGGTACAGTCTTGCACATGGCAGGAAGGTGTAGAAAATGAAGATTGGACTTGACTTTTGTACGACCTTGTACTATATTGTACACATCCTCTTTTATCTTTAATAGTTAAGAGGTTATAAATCAAAGTGAAACAAGTGATAAAAGCGTCTGAAGCTAGAGAACAATGGGCCACCCTATTAAATAATGTGTTCCGCAACCAAACAAGAGTAGTGGTTGAAAAAAGCGGTATTCCCGTGGCGGCAGTGATTTCAGCTGAAGATCTAGATCGCCTGACGAAACTGGAGAACCAAAGAGCGCAACGATTTAAAGTATTAGATGAGATTGGACAGGTTTTCCAAGATATACCAGCAAAACAATTGCTATCTAAAGTGTCTGAGGCAATTAACCAAGTCAGGAGTAGAGAGACGTAAAGAAAAGAAACTAATATGATCACCGCCACTTTAGATACCAATGTACTAGCTTCAGGTATAGTTACTTTTCATAAACTAACTCCACCAGCTCAAATTCTCAAAGCGTGGAGAGCAGGAGAATTTCAATTAAGGAACCTCTGAAAAATAAACAGGTTTAAAATGCCAAAGAATAATGAAATTGTATTGAATACGGCTTTCTGATAGACTGAATGTATTAATAATACATAATATTTTCTATGTATCAATCAAGTTT
>Ga0209541_10012256_pt1 | contig 13292 bp, 10 predicted proteins | sample RifCSPlowO2_01_FD_184027 | JGI IMG/M metagenome (GOLD analysis project Ga0209541, IMG submission 184027) | Groundwater microbial communities from Rifle, Colorado - Rifle CSP2_plank lowO2_0.1 (SPAdes) (version 2) | ecosystem: Environmental > Aquatic > Deep subsurface > Groundwater | place...
CTCTCCATTCATCAGTGTTTTCACTATTTCTTGGAGGATCATATGAACAACCACAAGCCCTATTGCTAAGATTCAGTTTAAGCCACTGGTTAACATTTATTTCGTAAGGTCCGCCGATCCTGCAAATTGGATACATTGATTCTCCAGCGTCAGGAGTTTCTGCGTCATAGCGTCCGGTGTCAGGTCGTACGCCAGCGTCGTAACCGTTATCAGAAAGTTGAGCGTCAGGATGCCTTCCGCTATCAAACTCCTCAACCATCGCGTCCAAAGAGCCCGCGTCTGGACTGGTGTTAGGAGGATCATCTGGATTCATCGGATCAGTGCCGTGTTGCACCTCGTAGAGGTCGTCAAAGCCGTCGTTGTCAGAATCCTTGTTCAGCGGGTTCGTGCCCATCTGGCGCTCCATCTCGTCGGGCATTCCATCACCATCAGAATCAACAACCCCCGTTCCAGGAGGAGTCTTCACAGGCTCAGAACCACAAGCGGCAAGCTCAGAACCACCAAGAGCAAGCGCTAAGGCAAGCCCATGTAATGGTCTCTTTCCTACCAGACGTTCCAACATCTTCACATTCCCTCTCTGCTACCCAAACGTAGTGAACACTATAAAAAGCTTCCGATTACGACATCCTTGGTATAATTTAACCTTTAACATATAAAAGAACGATCCCTATTATATCTATACTGCATTTAGGACTCTTTAAAAGTTGAAAATTTATGAATTAGAGATTTTCTCACTACTTTTCTATCCTTATCATCAAAAGTTTCAATCCTATATTAGTTCTATTAAAACATATCTCGCTCGCCATTTCATCTTCCCTTATTGTTGGTTTCAATCCTATATTAGTTCTATTAAAACAGAAGACGGATGCCTCTGGAAAAATGAAAAGACGAAGTTTCAATCCTATATTAGTTCTATTAAAACAGTAATACCTTGTTTCTCTTTTTTTGGTTGATGTTAGTTTCAATCCTATATTAGTTCTATTAAAACAAAATCGTGGCTTATAGATGAGGAATCAATTAAAAAGTTTCAATCCTATATTAGTTCTATTAAAACTGATTCTTCTCATCATCTTAACAACATCTTTTTTAGGTTTCAATCCTATATTAGTTCTATTAAAACAGGCGGTTATTCTTCTGATCCTTATTCGGGCTTTCAAGTTTCAATCCTATATTAGTTCTATTAAAACCTTGCTGTGGTCTTCTTCTTGCTGATGATGCTATAATGTTTCAATCCTATATTAGTTCTATTAAAACCTTTCTCCAAAATATCATTGTTTTTTGTCTCATATTTGTTTCAATCCTATATTAGTTCTATTAAAACTATTTTTCCCACACGCGCCCGGACCGCTTCTCGAACGTTTCAATCCTATATTAGTTCTATTAAAACGATGACGGCCCTAGCGGGAATAATCGCCGTATGTAGGTTTCAATCCTATATTAGTTCTATTAAAACAAAAGAAAGCGAGGTCAAGCTTAGGCATTATAGTTAGTTTCAATCCTATATTAGTTCTATTAAAACTTAATTAGATCTTCCATTTTTCTCCCCCTTTTTTAAGTTTCAATCCTATATTAGTTCTATTAAAACTCAACACATGGGTCGAGGCGAATGTTTTCGACGCTTGTTTCAATCCTATATTAGTTCTATTAAAACTCCACTTTGGGCGACAAAATCAATATCAACACTTATGTTTCAATCCTATATTAGTTCTATTAAAACCTGGCTATTGTCTGATTGCAGAATGAAGCCATCGTTGTTTCAATCCTATATTAGTTCTATTAAAACGACATTTAACACTTCTGTCATCCCGGCCTGAAATTCGTTTCAATCCTATATTAGTTCTATTAAAACTCTCTTAAGTACAATCATGCTTCCGTTCTTATCCATGTTTCAATCCTATATTAGTTCTATTAAAACCTAATTTCGCGGGCGCTTCTAAATCCGCCTTAGGCATGTTTCAATCCTATATTAGTTCTATTAAAACAGAAATTGCAGAATATCTTTTACAACACCCAATATAGGTTTCAATCCTATATTAGTTCTATTAAAACAACAACTGTTGATGATACCATTGCGCACCTGTAGCAGTTTCAATCCTATATTAGTTCTATTAAAACCTGTCTCCTTCCAATAGAGCGCTTCTAACGCTTTCGTGTTTCAATCCTATATTAGTTCTATTAAAACTTTGGATCAAGCTCTCCGGTTTTGACAGCTCCCTTTGTTTCAATCCTATATTAGTTCTATTAAAACCTTTTTTTTGAGTAATGAGGACACCTTTCCGAGATCGGTTTCAATCCTATATTAGTTCTATTAAAACGGGAACATCAGCGACATACTTGTAAGACTCGAATTTGTTTCAATCCTATATTAGTTCTATTAAAACTTGGGCGTTGAAGTTTCAAGAAGCGAATTTTAAGATGTTTCAATCCTATATTAGTTCTATTAAAACATTATCAGAAAGACTCAATGCCCAATTAGCGTTACTGTTTCAATCCTATATTAGTTCTATTAAAACAAAACAGAAAAAAGCGTTTCTTAAAGCCTGTAATATGTTTCAATCCTATATTAGTTCTATTAAAACTATCCTCATAAGTAGTGTTTTTGTTTTTTTATTCATGTTTCAATCCTATATTAGTTCTATTAAAACATGAACACGGGGAGTTGGGATTTCCAGTTCACTCTTGTTTCAATCCTATATTAGTTCTATTAAAACCTGCTGAGATCACCTTGTCTATCGACTTATTAACTTGTTTCAATCCTATATTAGTTCTATTAAAACTTATTTTTTGATAATCTCCTTTTGTGAGTTCTTGAATGTTTCAATCCTATATTAGTTCTATTAAAACCAATACTACTTGTATCGTTCCGCCCTGCACTGGCGAGTTTCAATCCTATATTAGTTCTATTAAAACAGATACTTATTTTCGGAGAAATGGCGGGGACAGATGTGTTTCAATCCTATATTAGTTCTATTAAAACAATTTCCCCGAAGCTGTTGTTATAAATGAACTTTTTGAGTTTCAATCCTATATTAGTTCTATTAAAACTTGGCTTGTAGCACCATAACGGATCATGTCTTCCATTGTTTCAATCCTATATTAGTTCTATTAAAACCCGACTGCATCCGTTTAAGATAAGACGCTATCTCGCGTTTCAATCCTATATTAGTTCTATTAAAACCTCCTCCTCCACCTTGGCAATCGCCGCCTCTTCTTCGTTTCAATCCTATATTAGTTCTATTAAAACACTTAGGAGAGGAAGTAATACATATATATATAGATATGTTTCAATCCTATATTAGTTCTATTAAAACATCCTCCCAATCTTACGAAAAATACCGCGCTTCCGTGTTTCAATCCTATATTAGTTCTATTAAAACTTTTCTTTTAAAAGCAATGAATATTTAGTATAAGCTGTTTCAATCCTATATTAGTTCTATTAAAACTTATTCACCACGCCCATAATTGAAATGCCTGACTAGGTTTCAATCCTATATTAGTTCTATTAAAACAGTTAGAATCACAGGAAGATAAAAATAAGGTAAAGTTGTTTCAATCCTATATTAGTTCTATTAAAACGTGCAAATACCTCCAATAAAATTGCCACAAATAACCAGTTTCAATCCTATATTAGTTCTATTAAAACAGGGATTCCGCTATGGCTTCCGCTTGGGATTCCGCTGTTTCAATCCTATATTAGTTCTATTAAAACCTGGAATCTGTTTATAAATAAACCCCAAAAAACTTATTCTTTTCCCCATTTGCCCAGTGGTCATTTTCTTCTTTATTTAAATAGATGGGGTAGCTATATAATAGATGTTAACCTATTTTTTTCTGCCCCTATCACCTCTCGTTCATAATAGGATCTTCTACTAAATTTAAAGATTATTATGGAGTCTATGTCTTTTTTTATAATTTTATTTAACTGTTTTTTAATAGAAACATAGTCCGCTAATCCAACTTCTCCTTCAAAAACTGAGTTTTGGATCCAGTTTAAATAACGCTTTAAGTATTTATGAATTTTATTCACTTTTTTAACTTCAACATCGTAAACAATTATTAAATACATTTTACCACCATATTACAAAAGGATTATATGTTTTATCATTTACCAAATGCTTAATAATTTTGTAAGCCTCAAGCCTTATCAGTCTTTTGTGGGAAACTATCCTTTTTAATTCTGGATGCATGATTGTTAGTTTTAACCTATCATCGAATTCTTTTAAGACTATTTTTTTTCCTTCCTCGTTTAGTAAACATCCTTTTAAGTCTTTCCTAAAATGTGTTTCTTTAATTTCTTGTTTGTTTATCAACTTCAATAATGCTCTTTGGACTATTAAAGGTTTGAACATTTCCGCTAGATCTAAAGCTAAAGAAAATCTTCTTTCGAATGGTTCATGGAGGTAGCTTATCGCCGGGTGGAGCTGTGTTTTATATAATTCGCTTAATATTGTAGTATACAATAGTGAATTTAAAAAACTAACTAAACAGTTTATCTCATTTTGAGGAGGCCTTTTTGTTCTTTTGTCGAAAGTGAAGAATTCCTTCATAATTTCCTGATAAATATTATAATAATTTTTCCACGCCCTTCCTTCCAAATTCATAAGTTCTTGTAAATTTAGATTGGGATTAATTTGTAGCCTAATATTATTTAATTTTTCCATAGTTTCGGCGACTTCTTTTCCGTGTTTTCTGTAGTGTTCTAAAATTCTTATTAAATTTTGAATTGTTGCGTCTACAAAAGAATTAGCTAAGAATATTCTTTTTTCATTATTTGTGTAATGTTCTACTTGATTTATTATTAATGATCCAGAGACTAATGTTTCTTTTGGATAGAAGGTTCCAGTATAATACCCATAATAGTTAAAAAAATGAATTAATATTCCTTGTTTTGCCAAAAAAGTCAATAATTTTGAATTTATTGATACTTCTCCTAAACAGTATATTGAACCTATTGTGTTTACTGGGATTATCTTTTTAATTGTTTCATTCTCAAAGTATATTGTATTATCTTTCTTAACTATTTTCCCCGATTTTGTTATGTAAAAAGGTTGTTTTAACATTTTAACTAAAGCATAGCTCGTAATAACTGCAATTATCGCAATATCTTATTCTTTTAACTTCCGGCAGATTTTTTAGTGAACAGATAATATCTGTATCTTTTAACAGCTGTAAAAGTTCTTTTTCTAGTTCGGGCGTTAATTTTACCTCTTCTAATCTATTGCTTTCTTTGTATTTAATAACTCCCCCCGTCATAATCCCTTTTTGTTTTAATAGGTATAAATAGTATATTACCTGAAATCTTGCTGCTTCTGGTGCAGTATTTTTCTTTTTTAGCTCAAATACTTGCCCATTAGATAACTTATCTATCTTAAAATTATCGATCTCAATCTCTTGATCTTTAAAATCTTCATGATATATTTTTCCAATTTTAACTAACTCAGACTTCCATTCGCACTGAATTTTATGGTGAAATAACCATAGCTTACGCTTGCAAATCAGATAATAATTGAGGTGTGTTGGTGTTGGCTGCATTTTAAATGATTTATTATATCAAATGATCATCAAATTCCTCATTGTAAATATCATCCACACTCTTTTCCCAAATTGGGTCAACTCCTAACTTCTTAATCATATCTGCATCTTCTTTCTTAATTTTTGCTACCAAAAATCCTTTAAACTTATTAAAAGAAAAGGTCCTCAGATACTTTTCAAGCGCATACTGTGGAATATTAATAGAATAGTCATATAGTATTTTTTTGATATTCCATTTTAGAGTGTCTATATCTTTCTTATCAGAAGAAACTGTAACTCCATCGTTTTTCAATAGTCTGATTAAATTCGTCCAAGGTAATTCGTAATTATTTTCATCTTTAAGGATTTTAGCAATGGCTTTTATCAGTTTTCCTTCTTCAGTCCCTGAAGTATCTAGATCCATGACTGCGGGGAAGATGGCTGCTTGACCAGCAATCTTTCGAAATAATCGTTGTGCCTCGCTTTTCTTTTCTACTGTAAAAAATTGCAAGTTTTTTATATTTTTCTCAATTTCTTGTTCATACTTTTCTTTCAGTGTCTTACCATTTACTTGTTGATTAAAAACCTGTTCAATAAGTTCTCTTTCTTTTTCATAATTTAATATTTCCTTCTTATCTATTTTCTTAAGTTCTTCAATCGTTTTTTCAGTTACATCCCTGTCATATATTGCATTAGTAGATCGATCAGCATTTGAAAAAATGATAACGTTGGACGATTCTTCATTATAATCTTCATCTCGACTACGGTGAATTCTTCCCCACCTTTGTATCTGACTATCAATGGAGGATATTTCGGTATACAACATATCAAAGTCTATATCTATAGAAGCTTCTACTATCTGGGTGGCTACTAAAATAATTCCTTTTTCTTTATTTCCTAATTTATTTTTAATCGATTCAACTCTTAGCCTTTTTTCTTTTTCAAGTAATCGCGAATGTAATAACTCCGAATTTGGCAACTTCTTGTGGACAGCTATTGCTTTCTTAACAGTATTTACAATGATTAAAACATTTTTATTTTCTGAATTGATTATTTTAATAACCTGATCATTTAGAATAACATTTTTTTCTTCATTTATCTTAACGAGAGCTTCTTCTCTTATATTAATAAGGTGTCTTTTTCTTTGATAATTTTTAATATTATCTGGAAGTATTGAATTATCCTGTATTTCTTTTTTTAAATCTATCACTTTATAGTTTAATCCTGTAATCTGAGACTCAACTAGGAATTTCTTGAAATAGGTGGGAAATGTAGCTGTTATTATGAGTACCTTTCCGCCCAATTTATGTATAATCTTTAATGTTTGAACAATGATCGATGCCATTTCCGGATCATAGGTTTGAATTTCATCTATCACAATGGATGAAAGAGGATAAACACCAATGAGCTTATCCGAACCATAAAAGTTTAAGCAAGTTAAGAAGACTTGATCAGGAGTTGATAGAAGTAATGGCTCTGAAAATAGCTTAGCTGCTGTAACCTGAGTATCAACTGAATCATTTTTGAAAAATTGTTCATCTTTAATATATTCAATAAACGCGGTAGAATGTAATAAGCCAATATTGTCTTTATTATTTTTGGTAAATCTCCTATAAATATCATTTAAAGCAACTCTTAAAGGAAGTGTATAAATTAATTTTCTTCCTTGTTTTCTTGCCCAAATAAGTGCAAATTCAGTTTTTCCAGAGCCAGTTGGAGCTATGAGGATAGCACTATCGTTGTTTTTTTTAGATAAAATTGTTTCCTGCCAAAAAGTTTTAACTTTATGCTTATCGATTAATTCTGTTTTTATTTCCATCCAAAGAGAAGAAAGAAAAGTAGAAATATCCTGTGTTTCTTCAATATTCACGTTTCCACTACCCGCATAATCACATCGTCTTAGAATACCTAAAATTACAAGAAAATCATAGTCGGGTTTATCATTTTTAATTTCGTATAACTCTCCAAAGAGAGATAAGTCATTATCATGTCTTTCTAAACATTGAAACAAATTCTCAATTATGGAAAAGTTAGGCTTTATTTCAGAGAGAGCTTCCACTAAAAAATCATGAGATTTCACATTTTCTTTAATATATAATAACAAGCCAGTAAGAAATATCTCTAAATTTTTCTGATTGTCGATGATTAGTTGCATATAAAGTTTAAGATCAGTTTCATAATTACCAATAATTTCTAACAAATCTATTTCTTGCCCTGACCAAAATTCGTTATAATGATGAAGCAGAACTGCTGTTCTTATCTTTTTACTTTCTTCACTGTTGTCCAATAAAGCAATACTCCACACAATTGACAATATTTCGTGCCTTATTTCTTTTCTAGTTGAGTTTAATTCTTTTTGTAGATCCTTCCAATTTTCCTTATCATTATTAATACCCTTATTACGAATATCCTTCTCATAGATTTTCTTTTGGAACTGATAATTTATCTTACCAAAATCATGCAGAAATAGTGCTTTAGTAAGAATTTTGAATAACTGCTTTCTTTTCTCTTTATTCTTTATTTCTTCATAAGTTAGACTATTCTCATTTGATTTAATATAATTATAAATTTGTCCAAGTCTTAATAAGGCTTCTTTAAGATGATCTCTTAAAAGTGGAGAGTGACTTTCATTATCCTTTGCTTTTATTAGGTTAAGTAAATCTGTCATTTATAACCACCCATATTCTGTTGGAATTCTAAATCTGAGTTCTCCTAAAATTATATCCTCGATCTCAATTTCATTACTCAGGTGAATTATATAGTCAGTACCTGTGTAAATAACAGTCTCAAATTTAGGTTCTCGGATTGTATCTTTATTAAGCTCTGCTTTTGAACTAATTGTTCTGTTATTATTCTTAAAAAACACATTTGTAGAAATAGAGTAAACAGGATATTTATTATTTTTAATGGGAAATTGCTCTTTTTTAATGTACATTGGCTTCTCAAAAAGCCAGATATTCTTCTTTGCAATTGATGTTGTGATCTGATCTACTTCACATACTTTTAACTTTTTAATGAAAATAATATCTTCGCTCCTTCCTAAATAGAGAACTTTCTTTGGTTTTTCTAAAGCATTTTTTATTTTATCTATCATATCAGCTTCTCCTCGTAGAAAGATCCATAAATGTCCATTAAAGAGTTCTTGTTGAGAAAGAGGACTACGCTGAGATTTTAGTCCTTGACCGTAAAGTGATCTTTCTTGATTAACTGACACCAGCTGATTATTTACTTTTTGAAATTTAATGTCTCCTTTAATAAATTGTTGATAATTCCAAAACACACTTTCAAAACCACCATGAATGCTTACTTTTAAGTCCCAGTATTTTTCATTATACCATTCTCCTACCGCATTCTGCAACATTCCAATTATAGTTGATTTTGGTGGTAGAGGAAATGTTTGCGCATAGTAAAACGTAAATGGATTCCGGTACTGTGCGAATGGTTGGAATAGTTCTAGGAATAGTGTTTTGGTAGTAGCCATTTTCTATTTTTTATTTTCAGCAAGTTGTATTTCTTCAGACCAAAATACTTTTGATTCTTTTGATATTATGCTGTCTTTGTTATCTTCCTCTTTATTAAATAGGTAATCTAAGATATTTTCTATTGGTTCTTTTGCATCTATCCCCACTACTTCAAAAACTGGCTTTTTATTTTTTTTGACTTTTATAGTGACTTTTTTTCCATTTTCTTGTGGCAATGTTTCTTCAGTGCACTCTTCAGTATACTCATCTATTAAAGAAATTTTGTCCTTATAAGTTTTGTAATTACCTTCATAAACTCCGGCAACCAATACTTTTGGCTCTAAAGAATGACTTTGTCCTTTAATGTTTCTCTTTAATTCAAGAACTGATTTAACTAATGATTTTATTCTTTCAATAATTTTTGATTTATCAGTTAGACTAAAAGTTAATTCAATCACCTCATCATTTTCTTCACCGTGTACAGAAATCCCTTCAACTACCTGTACCTGTATCCCATCTGTTTTATTTTCGCTAAGGATAATCTTTAGATTATCTATCTGAACATTGTTTATCTTGATTTTCTTTCCAAACAATTCTTGTTCCTTATTTTTTGCGAGATACACAGTATAAGAACCAACTCTCTCAACATCAATAACTATGCTATATAAATAATAGGTATAATGCTCCTCCAAGTTAAACAAGTTAGGCTCCATTTTCCCTGTTTGCTTAATTAATCGTTGTGCTAATCCTAAATTCCCGCACAAATGATTGTCATACATGAAAGGCGTTAAAGAGATTGCATGACTTATCTTCACAGCGGACTCACGAAAATTTTGTGGAGAAGTGTTTGTAATTAAATAACCAAACAAATCAAATTCAGGATAATTTAGCAGTTCTCCAGAAAGAAGCATCTCTGCGGAAGGTTGAATCGTATCTTTATTCTTTTTACTTTTTTTATTAGAATCATCATTGTCATCTGATTCTTCAATTACTTCTGAACTCTCAGTAGAACTTCTTACATCTTTAGGAATACTGTTGGCTACACCTTTTGTAAATGCAGATGCATCCGCTAACTTCCATTTGTTTAACTGCCTACCTGTTTCAAGTAAACTATATCTTAGTGCCGCTCTACTTACAAGAGTATACTGTTTTCCATCCCACTTTGTTATTTTCTTCAACTCCTGATAATTACCGGTACCTTGGTCATAATTCAACGAACCAGCATAAAATACAATATCCATTACAATAAATTTACCCATTTTAGTTCCCCCCATGTTTATTTTTAGATACTATAATTCCAAAAATTATAGAATATGATAACTTTTCAAAGTCTTTGTTTTTGAACGAAATGTCTGAAATTTTAGTTGCTAATTCTCTTGAATCCTCTAGATTTGCTACCATAGCTCTGCATAATATATTAAAAAAGCGATTTTGATCTCCTGTTTTTGTAGCGTTCAGAAGATTGAATAATATTTTCTGCTTATAATTATCGGAAGAATTCATAAAAGCATTTTTTGCTTTCTCTTTTAGCCAATACCATTTATCATCTTGATGTTCATCCATTTAAACCACTAACCCCATTATTAATGGAAGTGCATAACATTCCCAAGAGATATCATTTTGCACAATATTTTTCTGAATATAAAGTTCAATTAACTTTTCTTTTCCCTTTCCATTTTTATTTATGAGCTCTTTCGAGAGGACATTGAGGAAGCTGTTTTTGTCTTTACATTTAATTGTCGCCAACAATTCGTAACTTAGTCTTTTATTTTCATCTTTATTGGGGAATAAATTAAAAATACAATTTTTGTTAAGAGACATTATACTGGCTGTTCTTTTAATTTCATCAACAATAAAATCATGATTCTTAAAAAAATCTTGATTAAAGATTATTGATTTCTGGACTTTTCTAAGACACTTATCAACTGCCAATGCGTAAATTGAGCTTTTTAGCGAGAGATAATATTCCTCATTAATTTTTAATGTTAAATGATTAAGTATAATTGGAGATAAAGGTTTACCTTTCATTAGTTCTTGAAGAATCCAGGAATATTCAAATTTGCCTTTAGCCTTCTTTCTATACGGAATACTTTTATTAAGATTCTCTCGAATAGTATCATCCATAATTATCACGGCTTGGATTTTAGGGATACCTATAAATTCAACCCCTTCCTGTTTTTGGTTATCAAGCGTGTCGTATTGAATAATATACATTGATTCTAACGACCATTTAGACTGATGTTCATATAAACTGTCAATTACTTGGTTTAATGTTATTTTAAGAAGGTCATATTTTTTATCTTGTTGGTTAAAAAAAATCTTGAGTTTCTTATTTATTTTATGAGAGAAATTTAAATTAGGGCTATAAAATAAAAACGATCTTGGAAGGGGGTTATTCTGATTATTTTTTACAAATCCTTCATCAAAACACAAAAGATAGACAAAAATGAACTTAATATTTTGAAACATACTTACCGGAAGAGCAGAAGTATAAAACTCATTATTAAAGTCTTTTTGTGTTAGAAGAAACTTATTTAACGTTTTTCCGATGTTTTTTAATTCGTTAACACTATCATCTGATTTGATAACGCTATAGAATGCCTTTTCTTGTTTTGACAAGTCCCAACCAGGTTGAAAAAATAAAAAGTTTGTAAAGAATTTATTCGATAATGGTAATCTAAAAAAATTTTCATTTTTGGGATTTGTTTCTTCAAATTTTTTCAATAATTCTTCTCGAAGAGACTTTATTTTTTCGGCGGCGCCATTATTTTTAATTTTTTCAATTTCATAGTATAATATTTTTTGTTTTTTCTTCTTATTTAATGCTTCTCTAATTTCATTCTCATTATTTTTTATAATATTTTGGATTTCAATAACTTTTTTGTTAAACTCTTCTTCTATATCCGACACTTTCTTTTTCTTCTTGTCTTCTTTTTTATCAATTATCATTAACTTTAATTCTACAGTTAATTTGTATGATTTTTTAACAATATGTTCAAAAGCGTTTTTAAAAATATCTTCGGCATTAGTCCATCTCCCTTCTCCCATTTCAGGCATGTCTTTTATGTCTTTTAATTCATTTTTTATGTCTTTTTTTGCTTCAGGATCACGGATCTTACTTAATTGAATATTCGAAAAATTTTGATAAGCATATGCCAAAGGAAAATACCCGTAGTAAACTAGGTCTTTATTATCAGAAATTCGCTGATTTAACTCCGCCAAATCCCACCCATAAACCTCTTCCATTAAATTCACAAATCCCAACATTCCTGCATCAATGAACCAGTTTCCAGTGAATTCTAATTTAGTATTATCCATATTTTTATCATTTACTATTTGTTCTGATAGAGTAGTATTCATTTTAATTTAGGCTCCTCGCTATATTCATAAATCCAAATCCAGAGGAATTAAGTTCTCCAAATCCAGATTCTAATCCGAGCCAAAGCATTTTTCTCTGTTCATTATTTAAATGACTAAATTCAAATTCCCACAAAGAGCCTATTGTCCTCTGTTCTTTGCCTTTTTCTATCCTATGTACGCAGACAGATTTTTTAAAGGTGAATTCCTCAAAAATATTTGAAGTCTCTGTTTCCTTCCCATAAAATTGTTCGTATTTTTTATTGAGATTACCATTAAGACCGTTTATGAACGCGTTAAAATCATGTTCGGGACGCCAGAATTCATATGGTCTTATGCTTTTAATCTCATAAGAACTATATTTTTCCTTGGGAATCCTCATGATAATTGGTGTTCCAGTTATGAGCTTTGCTTTAGTTCTTATTTCAGGGCTACGAAAATTTAATTTCTGGATTTCAAATTGAGCTTCTCCAATATTTAATGGGGTTTGGCTTTCTTTTATCGCTGCAATTTTTCTATACAGCCAATGAATAAAATCATTATCGGGAGAGGATACAATAAGGCTTCTTTTATCTCCAGTATGAACGTCTATTGCCGGGAATATGTTAGAAAATGAATAAAACTTATAACCTTCATTATTATGTTTATTGAAATATTTTGAGCCTTGCTGAAGATTATAAAAAAAGCCTCTTAATTTGTGATAATATGCTTTATCATAAGCGCAATCTTTTAGTGATTTAAGCGTTAATAAAACCCTCATTTACCCCATTAGATCTTATGCTTTATATTAATTTGTATGTTCCAATATTACTTATTTCTCGCATAGGCTAAGAAACATAGTAATACTTTAAACTCTTACTTCAACCTTTCTTGCTTTGTTCAAATCTTCAAGGACTGTTTGCCCGAGTTTGGATCTTCTATGGATTTTGATGTCTCCTTTTTTGCTGAGGGTTGATGTGAAAA
>Ga0209541_10012263_pt1 | contig 13287 bp, 13 predicted proteins | sample RifCSPlowO2_01_FD_184027 | JGI IMG/M metagenome (GOLD analysis project Ga0209541, IMG submission 184027) | Groundwater microbial communities from Rifle, Colorado - Rifle CSP2_plank lowO2_0.1 (SPAdes) (version 2) | ecosystem: Environmental > Aquatic > Deep subsurface > Groundwater | place...
GGGGTGTTTCCAAATATCACTTTCCGATGTATCTTAAAGAGGTGGAATATCGATTCAACCACCGGAAAGACAATTTGTTCAAGTTATTTATCAACATCTATTTTGGTTACGTTTCCCACTAATTACCTATAAATAAATCATTTCGACTTAATGAAGTCATCATAAACATCTAATATTTGTCTAGTACGATTCATATACGAATAATCTTGAACTCTTTTGTAAGCAGCTTCGGATATTTTCTTTCTTAGATCGTCTCTCGTCAGATAGAATTTTATTTTTTTAATCATATCCTCCGGATCGGTGAATGTGACTATTTCTTTTCCTTCTTCAAAAAAATCATAAACTTCTCCACCCCAATTACACATTAAGAATCCTTTGCAAGCTGGAACTTCAAATGTTTTTAAACTGTTCCCAGGTTGCATCTGTCGTCGTAAAATATCTAAGACAATTTTTGAGGCGCCGCAGATTTTTGGAAAATCATCGCCGATATTTTGCCATTTTGATTTTAATTTTTTATTCGCGTTATTCCAGCCAACACCCCAAATTTTCAAATCAAAACTGACTAAATGATTCAACCACCCTTCTCTTTCTTTATCCCAAGAGCCGACAAAAGCGATGTCAGACCCGTATTTTCTTCTTTCTGCTTCATTCTGCGATTCATCTGGATAATTGTACGCAGAATCGAAACCGAGTGGCAAATATTCAATTCTTTTCGCCCCCGCTTTCTTTATTTTATTGATCATAAACTTTCCCCAGGTAAAGTAAACATCGTATAACGGAATGCTTTTAAGCATCCACGGGTTGGAATAACTGAAATTCCAAAGACTGAAAGGATTTTCCGGATTAAAACAAAATAGAGGAATTTTCGGCCATTTTTTTTTGATCGTCGCGAGCGTTTTTGGCGATATATGCCAACCCTTATAGACAAAAATCAAATCTGGTTTGAAATCGGCAATACGGATGAGAAATCGTTCATTCAAACTGCGACATAACAAACGCCAAAAGACTCGATGAACTAACCCGCGAATATATCTATTGCGAAACATATCTAATTTCTCATTGTAAAATCCCATAACAGGGAAAAATTCCACTGCGTGTCCTATGGATTTGAATGCCTTTAAGAAAGATCCGACGATAATGAGGTTTTGATCTTCTATTTTCCCGCCGTTAAGTAAAATCTTCATATTTCCATATTTTAGCGTATGAATATACACAAAACTCGTTTTTTATCGTAGCATTAACGCCGAAAAAACACTAATTATCGCAAAATGCGCATTGTTTATTTTTATAATCAATATAAAATATGATAATGGCGATATTGGAGAAACGCGGTTATTATTTTTTATTAATCAAAATTTTGTTATTAATTTTCTCTTTATTCGTAACATTGAAAGCACTTGATCTATTGATCGCTTTTATAAATAAAGAATACGCGAAAATTATATGGAGTCCGATAAATTCTCAAGGTTATCGATCTAGTTTTGATTACAAACCACGAAAAACAGAAGACGAAAAAATAAGAATTGCGGTTATTGGCGATTCTTTTAGTTATGGCCGAGGCGTGAAACTGGAATATTCTTTTCCCGCTCAACTGTCCGAAATATTAAATAAGAGAGCGAAAGATAAAAGTTATGAAATTCTAAATTTTGGTCAATCAAGTGTGGATGCTCTTAATGAGATTGATACATTAAAAAAAATTGTTCCTGTATATAAACCGGATATCGTAATCTGGCAATTTGTCGTAAATGATATCGGCGGAGCCATTGATAATCCTCATTACGCGCAAGAACAACAGATACAAACGAGAAAACAAAAACCGACAATCGCTTATTTTTTGAAAAATGCTTCTTATTCCGTTCTGCCAAACATTTATGATTTTTTTGGAACTTCTATAAGGCGGATATATAGCGGATTATTTAAATATCGACGAACTGTTTTCAATGATCCGGCATATGTTTTTCGTGAATGGGGAGGGCTTTATCCGAGCGATGCGCTACCTAATATTGAATCTCGATGGAAAGAATTTGAAACAATCATTGAAGAGGCGGTAAATTTCGCAAAGAAAAATAATGCACATTTCATATTTCTCATCATTCCATCGGAAGTGGAGATAAACGATAAGTATATTAAGGAATTGGAAGAAAACTACCTTGTTGCGATAGATTCTTTGATTGCGAAGAGCGGTTATATGCATAAACGATTAACTAATTTATGCAATCAATTAGAAATAATATGTCTTGATCTCCTGAAGGATTTTTTAATTTCTGAGAAAGAAAAACCTATATATCTCTCAAAGGATTACCATCTAAATCCTTTTGGAAATCTAATGGTCGCTCAACGACTTGCTGAACTGGTTATTTCTCAAAAATAAATAACCCATGTTTATTCGCGTGGGATTACTATGAATGGTGTCTTTAAAATAATGCGCAAATGAATGGTCCCAGTGACGAGCTTTGCGCGAAAATCATAAGCAGAAAAAAATATTAAAAAGACCGCGATTATTGGAATCAGCCACCACATTTTGTTTTGCCAAAGAAAAAAATAGTCCGTTTATGATGGAAAATCTAATTTTCAGATTATTAGAAAGTAATTTTAATTTCTGCGTCATTATGTTTATTTTACTATTATCTCCACAAAGAATCAAAATCATCCGATATATTTTTTAATTTCGCCGCAAATATATTGAATTTCTTTAATTGTTAATTCCGGAAACATCGGTAATGACAAAATATGAGCTGCGTATTCCTCCGCAACTGGAAAATCGCCTTTTTGATAACCTAAAAATTTATAAGAATTTTGAAGATGAACGGGGACGGGATAATGGATTCCGGTGGAAATGCCAACTGATTCCAAATAATTTTGAAGTCCGTTCCTGTTTGGAATTCTTACAACGAAAAGATGATAAATATGACTTCTTCCAGGCGCTTCGTACGGAAGAATAATTTGATTAATTCCCGATAAAGATTTTTTGTAGTAATCTGCGTTTGTTTTTCTTGATTTATTCCATATATCTAAGCGCTTTAACTTAACATTCAAAACTGCGGCTTGCATTGAATCTAACCTTGAATTGAAACCAATACATTCGTGGTAATATTTTTTCTTTTGCCCGTAATTTCTTAGCATAATAATTTTCTCCGCGATCTTTTCATTGTTTGTCACCACTGCCCCACCGTCACCATACGCTCCAAGATTTTTAGCGGGATAAAAACTGAAACAACCAATATCCCCTATCGCCCCCGCTTTTTTCTTTTTGTATATCGCGCCATGAGCTTGGCAAGCATCTTCTATAACATAAAGATTATATTTTTTTGCTAAATCCATAATCGCGTCCATATCCGCCGGCTGGCCATACAAATGAACGGGAATTATAGCTTTTGTATTTCTGGTAATTTTTTCTTCTATTTTAGAAATGTCTATAGTGTATGTATCTTTATTAATATCAACAAGAATGGGTTTGGCACCGGTTCTACTTATGGCATCCACTGTCGCGATGAATGTGTTAGGAACAGTGATTACTTCATCGCCGTTATTAATTTCTAAAACTTTTAGAGCGAGGAAAAGAGCTTCTGTCCCCGACGCAACACTCACGCAAAATTTTGTACCGCAATATTTCGCAAAATTTTCCTCAAATAGCGTTACTTGTTCTCCAAGCACAAAAGAGGCGTTTTGTAACACCTCTTGAATAGAATTATTTATATCTTCGCGAATGCTATCGTATTGTCTTTTTAGATCAACAAATGGTATTTTCATGTTCTTTCTCCGATAATTTTTGCTGGATTTCCGACGACAATTTTCCCTGCTGGCACATCTTTGGCAACTACCGACCCAGCCCCAATCATTGCTCCCTTACCAATCCGTACAGGCATAATAGTAGCATTACTGCCTATAACAACATCATCTTCAATAAGTGTTGCTTCCCAATCTTCTGGATTTTTACGAACAGGATATCTATCATTGATGAAGATAACGCCATGAGCGATGAACACATTATTACCAATCCTTACTTTGGAACAAATAAATGAATGCGATTGAATTCTGGAATTTTTGCCGATAATTACATCATCCTGAATCTCTACGAATGGCCCTATAAAACAATTATCTCCGATTTCGCATTCGTATATGTTCACTAGTTCCGGATACGGTATCGAAACATTATTTCCTTTCTTAACATTCTTGAGCGGCATATTTGTCGCTTCTTTCCTACATTTTTAATTTCATCTCTGCGTATTTTAGCATTTTAACAATCTCCTGTCCACTCCTGCCATCTACATCCGCAGATAATTTGCTATTTTTTGTAATACAATCCACAAAATGCAATACTTGTTCTTTGAGCGGTTCTTTCATGGCAATGGGTATTTTATACATTTCACCTATTGTTAAAATATTTTGATGATCATGATACTCTGGAGTCACATTAAGAGGATTCGTGTTGATTTCTCTTACGAAAAATTTTAAAGGCGATTGCTTATCAGTATCGTCAAAAACCACCATTCCTTTTGACCCCACAATGGTCATTCTTCTTATTTTTTCCGGCGCAAACCAACTGGCATTAATACTAGCAAAAACTTTATTTTTGAATTTTAAGTTGACACTGACAAAATCTTCTACTCCTTTCTGCAAATAATCTCCTCCATAGGCGAAAATGTTTTCAGGCTTCTTTCCCAGTAAATGAGTAATGATATATATATCGTGAACAGCCAAATCCCAAAGAGCGCTTCCTGATTTTCTTATTGGGCCAAGCCCGATTCTATCCGACTTGATATAATACACATTTCCTAATTTATTTTTGTTAATTAACTCATTTATTTTTTTAATCGCTGGATGAAAAATATAAACATGCCCAACCATTAACTTGAGTTCTTTGTTTCTTGCTAACTCCACCAACTTTTCTCCCGCTTCAATATCTGTCACGAAAGGTTTTTCCACTAAAACATTTTTATCAGAATCTAAACAATCTTTTATCACCTTATGATGAGTATTCGCGGGAGTTACAATAACAACCGCTTTAACAGAATCATCTTTTAGGATGTCTTTATAGTTTTTTGTTGTTTTAATATCGGGATAATGTAATTTTATTTTTTTCAAATTGTTGTCATCTAAATCGGCGCACCATTTGAGTTCTGTATTTCCTAATTCTTTCAAAATTCTGATGTAATTTTGCCCCCAATATCCTATGCCAATTATCCCAAAAATAATTTTTTTATCATTCATTTTTTATTGCTTTATAGAACGCAATGCCGATAAGATTCCTTCAGCATCTTCTTTATAGCCCCATTTGGATATAATCGCAATAGATCTCTGTTTCATTAAAGAAAGAGTCGTATCGTCAAGAGAAGAAAGATTGTTGAATATTTTCTTTAGTCGGTCAACATTCGTGTATTCATATACAAAACCATTGAATCTATCTTTAACAAGATCAACACTCGCGCCAATATTGGGTGTAATAATAATTAAACCGCACGCCATTGCTTCATTTATGGTTAGCCCCCAATCTCCGCTCGTAAGATTGATGTCAGCTCTAACGAAAATATCAGAAATCGCGTAAAATTTCGGCAGTTCCGACGGACTCACAAAATTAAAAAATTTGATATTAGATATTTGATGTTCCAAAACATATTCCTCGAGCTCTAGTTTTAAATCACCGTTACCGACAAAAACAAGATATGTTTTACTTTTGTTTTTCATTGCCTCGTAAGCCTTCAATAATTCTATCGGTCCTTTTACTTTTATAAGTTTCGCGACAAATAAAATAACTCTTGTGTCCGCGGGAATACCTAATTCATTTCTTATTTCTTTTTTTGCTTGTTTGTATTTCTCTGATTCTTTTGCAAAAAAATCGTTGTCAATGGCGTAAGGGCAGCTAAAAATCTTTGACGAAGACGCTCCATATGTTAAATAAAATTCTCTATTTCTTGTTCCGATCGCTAAAAAAGCGGAAACCATTCCGAAAAGGAATCTTAAAACTAGTTTCTTAAAAATTTTTAACCAAAATGGCCGTCTGGTATATTTATCGTGATATAAAGACGATTCACCTCTTAATAGAATCGGAGTCTTTAAAACGAAGGCTGTTATAAAAGCAAGCCAATTGGTTAACGAATACCAACCATGAATAAGAATCGCGTCGTATTTATTTTTAAAAATTTCTATAATGATGCCAGGATTTATTTCGCCAAAAAAATTTGAAGATGTCGGCGTTAGAGAAAAATTTTTTAAAAATTTAGATCGATATCCTTCAAGAATTGGAAAGTCCCATTTGATATTAATGCCGAAAGCCGGTTCGTAAGTTTCCCTAACCCCAAAATCCCAACAAAAATAAACCGTAAGATCAATTTTGTCAGCGTAGTTCGAGGCAATATATTTAAAAAGCGGCCCTTGATATTCAATAGGATGAGAAGTGAGAATCGCTAATTTGAATTTTTTATTGTTTAATAGCATTGGAAAGATGGGAAGCGATATTTTGAGCATAGGCTTCCCAGGTGAATTTTTTGAGAATTGATTCGATTTTTATTTCTGGAACTGACGCGGCGGCTAAAGCATCTTCTACTGCCCGAGCCATTGCTAATGGATTTGGTTCGGCTTGAAAAATCAATTTCTCTTTTAAAACCCCTAATTTCCCAGAAAGATCGTAATCGGTCGAACAGATGATTTTTTTTCCTAATGAAAGTCCTTCCATAATCGTAAGGTCAAAATCAATCCAAGCGGGATGGAAAATAACATCCGCACTTGCATAAAAATCAAGCAAATCCTCTTCCGCGATAAAACCAGCAAGTATAACATAATCACTTAAATTAAGATCGTTAATAAGTTTTTTTAATTTCTCTTTTTCCGGACCGTTACCACCGACTATGAAATAAATATCTTTTCTTTTTTTTCTCAATTCTGCGATAGTTTTGACGCAAAGATCAATTCTTTTGCCTGGAATGAGCCGACTCACATCAACAAGCATTTTCCCGTCGTTGGGAAAACCAAATTTTAATCTTATATTATTTTTTTGTTTGTAATTAAAAAATGACAAACGAACACCGCTTTTTATATCAATAATCGGCCGATGATACAATTGTTCGTTTTCCCAAGCCATTCGACGCGTCATTGAAAAAGCGCAAACAGCACGGCGCACTACAAAATAATTTATCCAAGCACGAAACCGCAAAGGCAGTTGCTTTAAAAAATCTTTAACCGGGCTCTTTAAAGGAATGAATGTCTGATGCCCCGATGTCGCGTCTCTGATTTTTTCAAAGACTCGTTTGAATGGCATCAAATACTTCAAACCATCATCGGGAAAATTAAAAAATGAAGCGTAAAGAAAAGTAGCGTATGGGATACGAAGACCTAAAGAAGCGAAATAAACAATTTCGGTGTCAGCTGGATTTTGGCCTACTATGATATCTGGCTTGAAAGACCTGAATTCCTTACGAAGTTTGGATATGCTCATAAGAGAAACTGCTATTTTTTTAAAGAAATACATTGGATAATTCTCGTTGTATAAAATTTCTACTTTAATGTCTTTATATATGCCACCAAAAGATTTCTCCGGAGTTTTTCCAACTATCGCCATAATTTTGGTTTCGTAGCCGAATTTGGCAAAATATCGAGCAACCTCAAAAATTAAACGTTCCGCGCCACCTTCTTGGATTAAAGATTTTTTAAATAAAATGATTCTTTTCATATTATCTTGATTTTGCCTGAAAAATGAAAATCTCGCCAGTTTTTAATTATGGCGAGATATAAATTAAACGAGAATAAATTAAAAAGGATAAGGGATAAGTCCAGATTCCTTAAGTTGCGAATGAAGAATGTCAATATATTGTCGGATGTATTGGAACCGAGATTCCCCCATTACTTGCGCTTTTGGCAGACGCAACCCAAATTTCGGATGATCCTCCCATTCAAGCGCATAATTCAGTCCACGAAGGATTGATTTTGGCTCCCGATATGTCGCTGTAGGGTCATTTAACCATTGAACAAAATCAATTGCGGAGATATCAGGTCTATGCTGAACAGACCGAATTATACAATCTATTTCAGCGTTTACAATTCTATCGGCGTCCATCAACGCAATACATATCGCGCTGTCGGTTGGTTCATTTGCTTTATCGTGTTTGAGAATGGCGGCAATGATACTATCTCTTTCATCGTAATTCAAAAAACGAAAGGGAAGAAAATTGAGCCAGTTTTTAATCAGAGCGCTAATTTCTGATGGCAAAACATCTTTTTTCGTTTTTGTATTGTTTTCCTTATATAATTTATATTCTAATATCCGATCCGCGTTATGGCAGAGTCCAGCTATTCCCGCGAGACGCCCGATGTATTCATTTTCCGCGATTTTTATAGCGCATTGAGCAACGCGAACCGCATGCTCAAAATCATGTCCCCATCCAACAAGACCGACCTGAAGATGTGTTTCGCGAACGGTTTTTGTGAGTTCCGGAAACATCTTCCAAATTTTTTGCATTCTTTATTTTCCTTTTTGTCTTTTTATTCAAAAATCTTGTGTAATTGTAATATATTAAATGAAATTTATCAAGCTAAATTATTTCGGAGATGTTTACCAGTCGTTTTTCTGCATTGGATATCCTCGCGGCTTCAAGAACGCGAGCTTGCGCCAAAAGATCATTCTCAAAATCCTCTGTTTTATTTTCTTTGTTTAAAACCTGCTTATAAAAAGCGGCTAACATTAACTGAAAATGATCAACGGGCGGGAAATTGATTTCTTTGATTTTATCATCGGAATCCAAAAACATTTTTGTCTCCATATTTGCCGGCACAGCATAAGCCCGAATCATTCTTATGTGAGCTTTCGCGCCTAAAATGGAATATGTTGACTGAAAATAAGAACCAAAAAACGCTGAAGCAAGGGCTATGCGTTTTCTTGAATATTCTAAAAATATACTGGCTCTCGTGTCAACTTCTCTTTGTAAATCAACCGCAAGTTTACAAAAAACACTTATTGGCTCTTCGTCAAAAATCATCCGGCTTGCGGATATCGGATAAACCATACAAGAGTTTAACGCTCCTCCAGCAAATTCTTTTCGCATTGCAATGTCATTTTCTTCCGGCATCGTAAAACCGAGACACCCATCAAATTTAATAAGTTCGCCGAGAGTGCCTTCTCTGATCAGTTCTTTCACTTTTAATTGTTGAGGATGATAACGAAACATCAATCCTTCCATAAGCCGGATATTATTTTTTTTTGCCGCATCAACCATTCGTTTAGCCGCCGCGTAGGAAATGCCAGCTGGCTTTTCGCAAATCACATGCTTTCCAGCTTCACAAGCTTTTATTGCCCATTCCTCATGAAGCGAATTCGGAAGCGAAATATAAATCGCTTGTATCTCTTTATTAATCAGAATATCCTCATAGGCGCCATAATTATTTACTCTAAAACGCAATGCGACCTCTTTCGCTTTATTTAAATCGCGACTGCCTACAGCGACTAGTTTGGCGTATTCGGAATTGACGATTGCCGGCATCATTCTTTTGACAGCAATACGCGAACAACCGAGAATACCAAATTTAATCTTGATTTTTTGTGTTTTGCTATTCATATTCTCATTTTTAGCTCTTAATATTTTTTCGCGACAACAATAACATTCTGCGTAAAAATACCCGTTCCGCTCCCTGAATCAACTAATCTATAAAATTTCAAACAGAACTCAATAACTTTCCATAAAACGGCGCGAAGAGCTGACTTTACCCCATGAACAACAGGCGGCGTGGCATAGGCAATCGCATCCTTAAAACCAACTATTTCAGTCAGTTGTTGCAAACTTGTTCTCGTAAAACTCACATCGTGAGTGAAATCTCCGTATCTTAATTGTCCGCTAAAGGGACTTTCGGCGTTGGGAGTCTTTATGATTATTAAGCTATTGTCATTTAAATATTTATATATCAGTCGCATAATATCTATGATTTCATTTTTATCAAAATGTCCAAGCGTATCACGCATAAAAATCAAATCGTATTTAACCGTGGAATCAGCAAGAAATTTTCTCGCGTCTTCGCAAAAAATATTTTTTATTCCCAATGATTTCGCGTCTTCAATTTGTTCGGAACTAATGTCCGCGCCGATTGTGTTATGGAAACCTAATTCTTGGAGCCAATAAACAAGATCGCCATCACCACAACCAAAATCAAAAATATATTTACTTTTGTCAGCTGACAAAAAACGACCGTAATATTTTTCAAACGCGGAAAAATGGAGCCGTATTCTTTCTTTTGCCGCTTTTTTGTAAAGGTGAGCATTATGAGTAGAAATATATCTGGAATAAAAAGTTTTCTTTTCTTCGCTTTTCATAATTAGGGAATATTCGCTAATATCTTTTTCAGCGAATCAGCCACATATTTTTTGTCCGTGTCTTTTAAAACTGGACCACTTGGAATGTAGAAACCGTTCTGCCCAATATTGTTTGCCACTGGACAATCTTCTTTTTTTGTAAACCCTTTTTTTATGAAAATATCTTGCATGTTATATGGAATAAAGTCTTCTCGCGTTTCTATTCCGTATTTTTCTAATTCCGCAAGGATTTTATTTCTTTTATTTTTTGCCTTACCGCGCAAAATTATATTAAACATCCAATAAACATTTTTAGCGTATGGTTTTTCCACGGGGAGCTGAATTTCAGGAAAATTAGCGAATTTTTTAAGATAGAAAGCGGCAATTTCTCGTTTTTTCTCTATAATAAAGTTGATTTTTTTTAATTGAGCGACACCTAAAGCAGCTTGTAAATTTGTCAGACGATAATTATAACCAATATCTTGGTGCATGAATTTACTTACTTCTCCAAAGGCAAGAGATTTTAACATTCTCGCTCGATCGGCTAATTTTTTGTTGTTTGTTGTGATCATTCCACCTTCGCCAGTTGTAAGAATTTTATTAGCGTAAAAACTGAAACAGCCGATATCGCCAAGAGAACCAACTTTCTTCCCTTTATATTCGGCGCCATGCGCTTCAGCACAATCCTCAACAACAAAAAGACCATAACGCTTTGCAATATCAAGAACCGGATCCATATCCACCGGATGGCCATAAATATGAACAACTATTATCGCTTTTGTCTTGGGTGTTATTTTTGATTCAAGTAAATCCGGATTAAGATTCAAAGTATCGGGATCGCTGTCAATCGGAATAGGCTTCGCGCCCATATAATGTATCGCAAAAAAGGTTGCCATATTAGTAAATGCCTGAACAAGTATCTCGTCTTTGGATTTTATCTTTAGGGCGGCAAGAGCAAGATGAAGAGCGGTGGTGCCACTTGTTGTCGCCACCCCATATTCACAATTACAATATTCAGCAAAATTATTTTCAAAATTTTTGATGTAATTGCCGGAAAAACCAGAAATCTCGCCTTTAACTAGGGCATCGTTTACCATTCGTATTTCTTCTTCGCCAATAATTGGCTGAGAAACGAGAATCTTTCGCATTAGAAATAATTATCCATTTTTTTTTTATTTTTGCAAGTAAATAATTGGCATCTTTTCTTGACCTTTATAATAATTAAGGTATATTAGAAAAATATGAAAATAATAGAATGTCGATTTTGCAACAGCGCGCGATTGCAATCGTTTTTAGATTTGGGTTTCGCTCCTCATTCGGATGGGTTTCTAACAAGATCGCAACTGGATAAGGAAGAGAGTTATTATCCGTTAAAAGTGGTTTTGTGCGATAATTGCGGATTAAGCCAGCTAAACTACACTGTTGACCCCAAAAAACTTTATCAAGAAAATTACATATACGATCCTTCGGTGAATAGTGCTGGAGTTCAACATTATAACGAATTCGCGAAATCAATCGCGAAGAGATTTTCTTTAAATAAAAATGACCTTGTTGTTGATATCGGAAGCAATGTCGGAGTTCTGCTTTTAGCTTTTCAGAAAGAGGGTGTAAAAATTTTAGGCGTTGACCCGGCAGAAAATATGGCCAGCATCGCGATAAAAAGCGGAGTGCCTACGATAATGAATTTTTTTATTCCACGAGCCGCAAAGATCGCGCGAGAAAAATATGGTCCGGCAAAAATTATCATTGGCACAAATGTTTTCGCGCATATTTATAACCACCAAATGTTTATGGAAGCGCTAGATATACTTCTTTCAAAGGATGGTATTTTTATTTTTGAATCGCCTCATTTTATCAATCTTGTTAAAAACTTGGAATACGACACCATTTACCATCAGCATCTTCTATATCTTGCGCTGAAACCGGTCATAAACTTTTTCGGAAAACATAATATGGAAATTTTTGACGTAGAGACATATCCTATTCATGGCGGCTCGTTCAGGGTTTTTATCAGCAGAAAAGGATTAAAGAAAATAAAACCAGCCGTAAAACAGATGTTGACGCAAGAAGAAAAAGAAAATATTTATTTATTGCCTAAGCTTAAACAGTTTGCGAACGATGTTGATCAGCACCGTTTAGAACTTATGAATCTTCTTAGAAATCTGAAGGCAGAAAGAAAAAATATTGCGATTGTGAGCGCGCCCGCGAAAGGCATGACACTGCTTAATTATTGCCATATTGGACCAGAACTTATTGATTTCGCGACAGAAAAGTCAAAGTTAAAAACCGGCCGCTTTACGCCAGGAACTCATATCCCTATACTTGATGATGAGGAGTTGTTAAAACGACAACCTGATTACGCTCTTCTGCTAGCCTGGAATTTTGCTCCCCAAATTATGGAAAAATTAAAAGAATATAAACGAAAAGGCGGTAAATTTATCATTCCTATTCCAAAACCAAAAATAGTATGATGAATCTATCTCACAATAACTTTTTTTATGCAAGTAGAAAAAAAAGCAATTGTTTTTGAAGACCAACGCGGTTCTATACGCGATATTCTTATCAGCAAAGAGGTAGACGCAGTAACAATCTTAGTCTGTAAAAAAGGGTCCGTTCGAGGGAATCATTTTCATAAACAATCAATTCAGTATGGCTATATTGTAAGCGGCAGTTTTGTTTGCGCCACTCAAATTGACGATAAACCGATTGAAACTAAGGAATTGAAGGCTGGTGATATTATTACGCACCCACCGGGCGAAAAACACGCTTTTAAAGCGCTTGAAGATTCAGTTTTTCTTGCTTTAACCAAAGGCCCACGACAAGGAACAAGTTACGAAAAAGACACTTTTCATTTGGAAAAACCAATTCTAGAATAATTTTTACTCCTCGTTATTCATTTTTGTGTCATAAATATTTTTGGTAATTAGTGGTAATCGTAACCTATGGATGACAAAATATCCATATGGTTACAAGGCAAAAGAACGTTTTCAGTTGTGCGGCCAACTTTGAGAGGG
>Ga0209541_10012264_pt1 | contig 13286 bp, 9 predicted proteins | sample RifCSPlowO2_01_FD_184027 | JGI IMG/M metagenome (GOLD analysis project Ga0209541, IMG submission 184027) | Groundwater microbial communities from Rifle, Colorado - Rifle CSP2_plank lowO2_0.1 (SPAdes) (version 2) | ecosystem: Environmental > Aquatic > Deep subsurface > Groundwater | place: Rifle...
GGTTTTTTAATCGTGCTTCTTTCAGGAACAGTCACAACAATCAATCCATCTTTGTAGTCTACTTTAGCATCTTTAGGAACATCAAATTTTAGATTGTTATAAGAGTATATCTCTGCTTTGTCAGCCGTAAATTGAGCTTCTCCATTATTATTTATTTTTTCTTGAAGATTGACTTCAGCAAGAACTAAATATACTGAAAGAAATAACATTATAAATACAAAATATTGTCGCATACTACTATTTCCTTCGTCGTATCTTTTTTGGATAAAAATAAAAAGCAATACAAATAATCACTATAATTCCGATAATCAAATAAGGTGCATAAGTTCGTTTGTTTACTCTTTGTGATGGTAGATCGCGAGATGGATTTATATCTTCGATTTGTTTTGGCGAAAAATCCCCTAACGAAGATCGCGCAACTAACTTTTTATTATCATCATAAATTATTATCTCTTGGACATCGTCGTAATATGGCACATAAACTCTCAAAGTCGCATTATCAAATTCTTGTAATCCGCCGGAAACCAATTCATCAGAATTTTCTTTGGCTACATCATAAAATCCTTTATTTACGATGCCAAAAGGAATCATTTGTTTTTTTCCATTTCCATCAATAATCTCAAGCATATACGTTGCAAAATATCGCTCATTAACCACATTTTCTAAATCTTCATTTGAAAAAATAACTTTGCTATCTATAATTGCAACTGTACCACGATCATAATATAAATCAACTGCATAATACAATCCTTGAGCACTCGATAATTGTATAAATAAAAAAATAAATGCAATAATAGTAATTAATTTGAAGTTCATTTTATTCATTCTCGTGAGAGAATGAATGCTTGAAAATTGTTTATCAATTTTCATTGTATTTAATTTTCTATTCTTATTAATAAAATTAAATGCTTGAAAATCAAAAATTTTCATTGTATATTTATTCCAACCTCCATCATATATCCATACATCGACTCACGATCATATTTTAATCCTACTCCAGAAAATATTTCAGAAATGCGTTCATCGGTAAAACCATAATTATACCATGCGACAGCAAAAGCAGCTCGCTTAATTTTATCTTGGTGCCAATTATTTCCTAATAACTCTTTTATTTCACTGTCGCTTGCAAAAGCCGTGTGACCAATAAACTCGCTAATTCTCTCACCATTTTTATGAGCATATCCTGAAACAATAACTTTGTTATCTATTCCGGTATTATACCACATTTTATCAAAATTTCCTTTTCTTCCTCCATAAAAATCGACTATATGCCCCATTTCATGTCTCCAAGTTTCAGCAGATAATCTATTTCCCGAAGCTGTTGCTTCCTGTCCAACAGTAAAATGAACTTCAAAATGATCTCCACTATATTGAGCAAAACCATAAGCCCAAGGTGTATGAGAATGGAAATGCATCTCATCCAACATATTTTTTTGCTGTTTTGGAATAGATGCTACTAAATCATATAAATAGCGAATATTTTTAGGATCATTCAAATAACTTGTTCCTGAAGAATCTTCAGCAATTAAATTTATTCCAGTTAGTCGCTCAAATCCTTTTTCAGTCAAATCATAATTATATGATTCAACATCAGAAATTCCGGTAAAAAACGCTGGATGATTTTTATAATGCTTTAATCGAATAAATCTTTTGTTTGGTCCGAATGCATATTCGTTGAAATTGCTAAATCCCATTACCTGATTTCCAATTGTACGTTCAACAATGCTATTCCGCGTTCGATATAATCCTGAAAGCGTTACCGCAACACTCGACGAAGAACTATGTTCGCCAAAATCTTTGATAAGATGAGATTTATATCCAATTAAATTCCCGTCAATAGAAGCAAATCCTCTTCCATTCTGATCAAGCCAAAAATCATTAAAGTTTTCCATTTCAGGAACAATTCCCGGAGCACTTTTAGTAATCTTAAAATAAGATCTACTGCTTCCTCCCGACGAGCGAATTGCAAAATAATCTTTGTCAGAATCAAATTTCAAACCATATGTATTATCTTTCGTGAACATTACTGAAGGGCTTGGCGCATTAACATTAGATCCAAGAACAAAAACTCCTCTAGATTTATCAAAAGAGATGTAAGCGCCTTGATACGCATAGTTCTGTCTGCCCTCAAAATCAATATAAGTCTTAACGTGATTTGGATTTGCAATAACAAAATCAGCTAACGCTAAACTTGTCTGGTCCTGAATAAAATAATTTCCTTTTTCATATCCTAACCCTCCTTTGATAAGGTATTCTCCTAATTGTATTCCTTGATCATTATGTGAATAAAACATATAACTATTTACATTTCCTCGATCAATTTGTTTAGGAGGTGTAAATGTTTTTCCAGGAATTTGAATAATCGCTTTTCCATCTTTGTATGCAACCTTAGTCCCTGATGGTAACTGCAAGATTTCATTACCCAAAGCATAATTACCATCTTTCCCCGTCGTGAAATACGCTTCTTTAATTTTTCCATCAGATCCAAAAACTATCTGCGGATTTTTTGTAATCGTTGCCCCTCCCTGCTTAAAATCTACTGAAGACAAATCAGAATAAGAATATTTATTTCCATTATAAACTACATTCAAACTTCCGCCTTGAGAAAAATCAAATGAATTTGTCTGCTTATTATAATTTACTTTATCATCATGATCAATTTTAATTTTATTTATCTCTATTGTCGCTGCAGAAATTATTCCAATAAATAAAACAAACATAAAAATGAAATTAATTTTCATAACGGTGGGCAAATTTGTATACATATGCATCCTCCTTTACGCGTGATTGTTCATCAATGACATAAAATAAAATTGTTTCCTCGTCGTAATCTTTCATATGAATATACATGTCATGTTCTTCAGCAGCATTAGAAATGCAATTTATACACCATCCTTTTGTATCCAATTTTTGACTCTCTTCAATCTCATTTATTAATAACAAAATTTCTTCGAGACGAGCATCAACAATGTAAGAAAATTCTTCTAATGAAAAAGTCTGCTCTTCTTTACGAATAGATAATGGATAAATTATTTCAATAAAAACTCCATCATCATCAATAACTGCTTTTGTTTCTATTTTTTCTTGCCCAATCTCATATTGAGGCAGGGATGCAAAATTCTCCGTACAAAAATAAAGCATTGTGTCAATGTATTTTTCAATTTCATCTTCAATAATTTCTTTCGTTGGAACAAAAAATTGTTCTTCGTAATAATAGTATGCTATATTTTCAACTGATAAATTTGGCGAATAAAAATATCCTCCAGTTTCCCCAATTTGATAGACTGCATCTTCTGCTGTTGTTGCAACACAACCCTGAACAAAATCATGAATTTCTTTTACCTCTGGACTAATATTTTTTTCCAACGGTGGCCGCAATAAAAAAAATAATGCCAAGCCAAATACAAGAACCACTGCTATGATAATAAAAATAGAAACCTGCGCTTTCATTTGATTATTCTCCCATCTTTAACAATAACCGTGTCGGGAATGCTTCCTCCTTTCCATCTTAAAATTTCTTCTGCTTGTTTTGAAGTCATATAATAGACATTTTTCTTAATAGTCTCTCGACAATTACTGCAATGTGATGGTTCAGAAATTCTTACTCTCACTCCTTTGTTCTTTGAGACTTCTAATAATTTTTCTTTGGTAACATATTGAACCAATTTTTTATTATTATAAGTTCCAACATCTGCATAAAAAAATCCTTCTTGTGAAACTTGGTACCCTTTGATATTTTGACTTTCCCAACCACCATATTTCTGTGGTTGTTGCGGCTTTTGCGGCTGAATCGGAGTTTGTGGCGTTTGCGGTGGTGTAGATGTTCCAGCTCCAGTAATTTGCTTTAAATCAACAGCTTGTATTTTTTTACGAATCTTTTCAATATCCTGACCTAAAAATCCATTCACATCACTGCCTAAAATCTGTTGCTGTTTATCAGGAGGAAGAGTCATTAAGGTTGATATAATAGCTCGCTCGGGTTGAGTCAACGACGCAAGTTTTATTAGATTTTTATTTTTACTAACGTCAGCGGGATCCAAAAAAACAGCTCCGTTGTCATTATTCATGTACAAATTTTTTGTTAATGTTTTAGAAATTTGTTTTCCACTATCTAAAATAGTATATTCAATTATTTTTCCTTCATGATTTCTCGACGCAATTTCTAAATAAGCAGATTGTTGATGATCATCTAAATTCCAAAATTGCGGAACTTCAGGATTTAAGTAAGGTTCGTAAGCATAATACAAATTTCCATTCTTTATCATGAATGGACCTTCAGTAGAAACTAAAGGCGGGTTACTCAAAGTATCACGATTTTCAATGCTGATATGGCTCTGCCTTGTAACACCTACTGGCCATTTTGCATCAGCACCGAAAGCTCGCAGAGCTGTCTGTCCGTTAGTTATAGGAACAATAGGATTGCCCTCTCTTAAAATAACATACATGCCTTTATGTCCTGCAGGAACTCCAAAAGAAATTTTTTTATCTCCATTATAAGAAAAATATGCATGCCCAAAATCGCGATGTTTATCGCCGTCACTAAAAATATAAATATCTTTATTGGAAGTTTCACCAGTTAAACCAACCACCATTCCATTGATTCGCGCCTTGGAAAAATACCACGCATTTTCTTTTCCATCGAAAAAAACCTCAAGCTTCTGTACAGCCTTATTTTCAACAGTTCCTTCCAAAGAAAATTTTTTATTCCCATCTTCAATTAACATAGGCTTTCCATTTTCGCTCACATATTTCAAATTGACGCCCGCATATTTTCCCGGATCAATTAATCCCGGTTTTTTAATCGTGCTTCTTTCAGGAACAGTCACAACAATCAATCCATCTTTGTAGTCTACTTTAGCATCTTTAGGAACATCAAATTTTAGATTTTGAATTTCATATAATTGTCGTTTGTCTGCAGAGAAATGAGCCTCTATTAAATCTCCATTTTTACCTAAAACCAATTGAGATACATTTTGCGCATCTTTTTTTATAGAAAACTTTTTCCCGTTTATATTAATTGTCTTATAATTGTTTTCGTCGTAAATTTGAATATATTTATTATTACCAATATTTATGTTTTTTACATCATTAAAAAAAACCGTGGTCTGATCTTGTATTTTAATTGAAATCTCCGGAGTTTTTATTTCTGCATTTTGTACAATAAAAACATTATCATCAGCGATTGATACAAATCCTTCACTAGAACTTTGAGGAATAAAAGTGCGGTCTCCAATTTTAATTGGCTCAGTGAATCTCAGTGTTTTTTCTCTCAAATTTGCAATTTCTAATTCATTTAGAACTCTTACATTTTGTGCATACGTCGAAACCAGCAAAACCAAAATCACAAAAACAAAAAAATATCTTTTAATCATAATCGAGTGCGAATGTAAATACATACGGCTTATCATTTAATTCCTTATCTATTAAAGAAATAATATACGTAGAATTATCATACTGCAACGCATTAATTGAAAAATCGTAAGTTTCTGAAAAATAATCTAGACAATCGACGCACAAATACCTGTCCTCTAATTCGTTAGAAACAATGCTCTGTGCTACTTGATGAGCAAGCCCCATACGCACATTAATTTCTTGAGAAAATAAATCAACAGTTTCAGTAAATTCTCCTTTCGTAATTCGTATAGGATAATCGAGCGTAAAAATAATTTTTTCATTATTTAATGAGGTCTTTGCCGTAATAGCCTCTTCCTCAATAACAAACTCAGGGTAATTTTCATACGCCAGACAATCATGCAAATTGTCTTCAACATACCATGATAGCTGTTCCTCAATTATTTTCTTAGATTGAGTGAAGTCACTATTTTCGTCTAAATAAATCGGAATTCCTGACTCCAAAGATTTTTCTGGAGAAATATAATATCCGCCCTTAGAGCTGGTATATATAATTCCATCTATTCCAATTTCCTCGATACAATTTTCTACATGAGAATGAATAGGATCAGTTATTTTTGAGATTGTTTGTTGCCGATCCCAAAAAAATTGCACAATAATAATCGTCCCAATAATAACTAAAGCTACTATGACAAATAAAGAAACTTGTCCCTCTTTTTTCATAGAACTAATATAACTTTTTAATTAATAAATCTCACTATCGGGCGTATTTTCGAAGAGTATTGTAATCAGCATTTTTTAAACGGAATTGCGTTCTTAAATGAGTATTTCTCCAAAATGAGTTCTTGTCTTTTAATTGGGCGAAGGCTCTCGTGGCAAAGTACATGTTTTCTATATTCCCATTTTCTGATTTTGTATAATAATTCCAGATACCTTTTTCTTTAGGTTCATCAGCAATAATGACATGTGTTAAAAAAAATCTTCCGTAATTATCACAAAACCAAATATTATCCTCATTAGTTAATGTTCCATTATCACCATGCAACAATAAAAAAGCAGGAGTAGTAATATCAAAATTTATTGCAGCTCTACTAGCTCGAATATCTACTTTATTTTTACAATCAATTTTAACCATATCTCCAGATGAAATTCTAAAATTTCCAGTAACATCCATAATCGGAACATAATCATCTTCTTGAGGCTTAATAGTAATACACGAATAATCTTTCGCTTCAACAGTTAAGTCTCCATAGCGTGTATCTAATCCATTCCGATAAACTTTCCCTTTAGGAAATGTTATTGCAACACTTTGATCATGGGGAGCTGCTAAAGTTATTTTACGATCTCCTAAAGAAATGTAAGCACTTGGCGGATTTTTAATTGTATTTCCGCTTAAAAAAACAGCAGTTTTCTGAGAAGCATTAACTAATAATCCATTTATTTTTTCCTCTCCTTCAACATAAAATGCCGGCTCTGAAGACTTATAATTTTCCCTTACAGATCGGTCTCTGTTAGGATCAATCGCAATCTTCGTTCCATCACGAAGTTCATAAACCTCTCCTTGAACCTTATTTTCTAATGACAATCCAGCACTTGCTAATCCAATTCCTAAAGCAGTTGCAAGATTTTTTATTAATTTCATACTTTTTACAGGAAAAACAACTATTTAAAGTTTTCTTTTATTCATTATTATCCAATAGTAACAAATAACCTGAAAAGTGATTGAAGAAGCTGTAATAAAGCAGAATATCCAGAATCTTTTAAGAGTTTATGGATAGACTGTAAATTTCCATAACCACCATACCTGTACCCACCTGATTGCACAACACCAACTAAATATCTTCCCTTAAATAAGCCTCCGCCACTCTGTCCACCATAAGGATTAACATTAGTTTCTATCGAATCTGTTCCTGTTGAACTACTAAGATCTGTTACTCTGCAATTAGTCTGTCGATAAGTATTCGTTCCTCCCGGGCATCCAATCATTAACACAGTTTCTTCCTTTTTTGCATAATTTATCGAAGGAGCAATTTTAACATATCCTCGCTTTTTAATTGCTTCTAATTGTTGTGAATTAGGCTGCAATTCAACTAAGGCTAAATCTTTATATTTACTTGACGAATAACTTCTATCTGAAAAGGCAACTACCTTACCTCTTATACCGCCCTTATTGTAATAGTAATTGGAATATTTTTCATTAGTTAGAGAATTTAATGCTACTGATAATGTATCTCCAACCCCTCCAACGCAATGAGCCGCAGTCAATAGGTACGGTTTGTTTCCAATATATCCAACCAAAGTCCCGGAACAATATCCTAAATCAACACTAGCTCTTAATGGGCTTCGCTGCAATTCAATTTGCTGCAGCTGCGTTTCTAAAGCAGCAATACCTCCAGTCTTAAAAGTTTCATCAGCTAATTTTTTCTGCTCGCTTTCTAACAATTCGGTATACAACCTTCGCGATTGAGGAGACAATTGGTTAAATGCTACACTATTCGACGCAACAACTGTTTTTCCTTTATAATATTCAAACGGACCCTTCATTGATCCAGGAGGAACCATAACATATCCATTTTCAGGTGTAGAAAATATTTCAAGAGGTACAATAGTCCCAGAAGTATCTTTCAAAACAGTTTTTATTGGAATCGTCCCATCACCATGCGTTACTCCACCAATTAAAGCATTAGGAACATAATAATATTGATTGTTGAATCCATAAAATGTTTTTTTATCAGGTCCATAAAATCCTCCTTTCATTTCGATTTCAGGAATCTTACCTTCAGCCCCTTTTCTTACTACCACAAAACCATCATATGCTTGAATCGCTAGCGTCTTTTTTCCAGGGGACAAGTCATTTACTCCTTGTGCATTCACTCCAGCACCTAATCTATTTCCCGGCAAAAAATTTATCACCGGCCCAAATCCTGACGGCGCAAAAGAGCCAAGAGCATCGCTTGTCACGAGCAGCGTTGGCTTATTAGATTCAATTTCGTTTTGTAAATAAGCTAAGTAAACTTTGTCGTTATCTCCAGTATTTTGATTAAAAATAGAAAAATCAACTGCCCCATTTTCATTGAGAAATACCGACACGCGATCGCGAAAATATTTTTTCAGCTTCCCATCTTCATACACATAAAAAATTTTCGTTTGTGCAGAGTGGAAATTTCCGGGGGAAATTTCATCAAGAGCCTGAAAATTACCTGCACTAGTTTTCAAATAGCTAACTTCCAAAGTTTTCACCTCAACAAATCCGGTAACCTTGCTGTCAATAGCTCTAGGCTCAACCATGCTTCCCACAGGAACACCAATAGAAATATGATCTTCAAATATCTCAACCTGCGCATTATCTGGAAGAGGCAATGAATAGCCTCTCAACAAATATTCTTCTGCAACTGAAGTAAATTTAGTTCCCGTCGTCAATTCACCTTTATCATCTAAAGTAAATGCAGGCGGTTTATTAGAATCAAATTTCACATTCATTTTTTTCCCATTCACAACCACTTTTTTTTCCGTCCCATCTTCAGAAATTTGAATATAATTTTCTAAATTAAATTCCCCTTCTTTAAACACAACATGAGTTTCCTTGTCAGGAATGTTTACTATAATATCTTGACTAGACGTAATCTTGACATTTTTAACGAGGAAGTGATTAGTCTCAACTCTCTTAACAAATCCTTTATTATCTAATGGTTTGAAATATCTGTTGTCTATTTTCAATTCCTCTGAAAATTTCAATCCATCATCTCGAAATAATTTTTGTTCTTCATCAGTTAAATCCCGAGCTGTAGCTATAAAAAGCAATAAAAAAAATACACTCCAAAATAAAAACTTTTTATACATTCTTTTTTGCACCTTCTAATTTAACTGTAAAATAATAATGAAAGTCATCATCTAAAATTTTAGATTGCTCATCGCGTAAAACAAACAATAAAGTTTCTGTTTGATTCATATCCATAACATGAATATGGATTTTATTTTTTTCTGACAAAGCATACAAGCACGTCGAGCAAACCGCATCAGTTTTTTTCATTTGCTCGTGAATAATCTCTCCTGCAGCCATATGCAAAATTCCTAATCTCACAGGAATGCTTCCATCAAAATTTTTTAAATAATAAGAATCAGAATCTTTTGATATATGCAATGGATAGATAATGGAAAAATAAACTTGATCGTCCTCAATTGAAACACTACTTTTAATCGTTTTCTCAGTTATAGAAAACTCAGACAATTCCTCAAATCCATTAGTACAAAAAGGTAACATAATATCCATATACAAAGCTAATTGTTCTTCAACTTTTTCTCTAGATGGCCAATAATCCTTGTCTTCAACTTGATAAAATGGAATACCTTCAATATTAGGTTCCGGAGTTAAAAAATATCCTCCCTGTTTTCCGATGGTATAAATCCCTTCATGACCAACTTCCATAATACAATCTTCAACAAAAGTTCGAATTGGATTTATTTCAGGAGAAACAGTTTCAGAACGCAACAAACCTTGATTTAATAAAAATAAAAGAATGACTGACAAAATAAGAATAATAACCACAATATAAATCGTGATTTGGGATTTACATGAACCAGCTTTCATTGTTCATATTAAAAACTAAAACCAAATTCATTTATTGTCTCCTTTATGCTAGAGAGGAGTGAAGGGCGAACAATGATTGAACATGAATTCGGATTCGGTTGATTATCATATTTATCTTTACATCTAATATAATAATTTTTATTCAAAGTCCAATCTGCAGTATGCATAGTGAATTCAATGCTGTTCATTTTTATTCCAGATTCGATCTCAAAATTACAATTTGAATGTGAATAACTGCAGTCAGCTGATTCATCAGTCACTATTTTCAAATCATTTTCTCTATATGCGCGAACTATCTGAGGTGAAGCTCTATCAGTCTCTACATTGAATTTTGTGGACGTATAAACAGCATTTCCACCTAAATCAACACACTTCAAATAATAAACATAAATTCCCTCAGGAAGATCTTGACGTTGCGTATGAATACTCGATTTAGTATCATGGAATAATAAATAATCTTCTTCTTTTAGTGGAGGAGTATTTGCAGGATTATTATAATAATAACATAGAGATTCTCCAGCCTTATACCCATTATCCGTTTTAATTTCAAGCGTTACAGGAATTACATCAGTCGCTCCAAAAATGGTTTCATTCGGCTTAACGGATAAAATATTCAACGGCTGCGTACCAATTATAGTATACTGATAACTCTGCTTATTTTCATTTCTATCTCCTTCTTTAGCTAATGGCTGATCTTTACATCGGAAAAAATATTTATTTTCTTTTCTATCATTGATTCCAGTTAAAGTTGTTTTACAAGTATAAACTTGCTGATTATTCATCTCCCAAATATTCTTTGAGCATACCATTTCTTTTTCCATGCTATTATAATCTCTGTCTTCTCTACTCCAGCGACAATCGCTTGGTTCATTGACATATACCTCCAAATTAATTGAAGTTTGATTAAACTGAACAGGATTTCCCGTCGGTATATTTGTATTAACAATTAAAGGAGGCGTAGTATCTGGCCCTTTATCAACACAAAAATTAACTGAAAACGCATCTTGATTATAGTTCCCATTAGCATCCTTGCATCTAATAAATAATGTCCATTCGCCATCATTTTTTAATTCAGGAGCAATTGCATTTATCGCTGAAGGTCCAGGCAGTGACAATTTTTCAGTGTGATTGTATTTGAATAAGTTATCTCCACCCACAAAATATTTCATTTCTTCAAATCCTTTAGTTAAATTATAATCTACCTTACATTGTGCAGGCTCTCCAACTCCAGTTGATGAGTCTCTAGTTATGAATGTAAATTCTAATGGATAAAATGCTCGAATACATTTCTGATCCGTTCGTTCAATAGTTACTCCCGTCGCTGGAGGTCTCACCGCAGTATTGGGAATTATTTTATGTTCTTTGCTTACTTCAATAATTTTAATTATCGGAGAATTAACATCTTGTGGATTTTTCCAAACACATTTTTGATCCTCTGTTCCAGGGTTAACAACATCGCAAGCCTGTCCCAAACTCTTACACATATATTCTGAACAATGTTTAAAATCATTACATGATTGACAATCATTCCCGCCAATAGGTGCTTGCCATGGTAAACAATAAAACTCAACAAGTTGTTCAGATTTTTTTCTATAGGTCAATAAAAAAATAACAGTTGCAACACCTAATCCGACGAGTATTGCGGGGGTTTCGCCAATATGAGACTCGAGTAATCCAGCAACAGCTCCTCCAATACCTCCGGCAATTGCACCCCATTTCGTTCCATCATCTCCTCCCATCAAACTACCTAATGCACCAAATAAACCTGCACCAATCACACCTTTTTGAATAATTGATTGCCAATTTAATCCCTTCAAAATATTATTGATGTCCAGTCCTCCTGGTCCTCCAGGAACATCAACATTGTCGTCATCAGGAGTGTTTTCCGAATTATCGGGGTCTAGTCCATTGTTATTATTATCAGGTATTTCTCCCCCCGGAACAAGCGGATTTCCTCCAGGCGGTGCAGCAGGCGGCTGCGTTCCAGGATTAGTTCCACCTCCATCAGGCTTTGTCCCACCAGTATTGGGTCTATTGCCAAAAGGATCGCTATCTTGCGCATCAATTAAAACAGAAAATGCAATCATACTCACAACTAAGTTCGTAATTATGAAATATGCTTTCATATGCAACGAAAATTTATTTGTTAAACACTTTTCCATCATCGCCTCCTTTTTCTTTTCCTGCATTTTCAATGACTTCCTGTCTTTCAGTTTCAGCAGCGCTTTCTTTAACATCTTCTAATAATCCTGATTGTAAGTCTTTTCTTTTTCCATTTTGTTTCCATACAATACCAAAATCAGTAAACTGTCCAGCGATATTAGCTTTCGCACCACAATCTCCTAAAGTTGTACAGGCTCGATTCATTGTCTCGACCCAAGGTCGTTCTAATACTTCGCAATTGTCAACACATTTTTTATTTTTTAAAATATCTTCTTCAAATTTAACCATCTGCTTTGAATTTCCTAAACCGCACACGGATTTTGCATTCCCTTCTTTCCAAAATTCTAATCCAGGAGGAAATCGAGGAAGACAAATATCTCCGCCTTTTAATATCCCTCTGCTTTTATTACCATAGTCACTATCAACTAAATTTTTTACATCTTCCTTACTGCCGCTTCCATCATAATGAAGTCCTGCAACCCATAAGCAATCTCGTCGATCAGTATTCTGACAATCTCTTTCAGTAAACTGGTCAATGCAATCTGACCATCGATTAACTCTGCACGCGGCTTCGGTAAACTTAGCAGCTTCATGTTCTCGCTCAATACAAATTTCATTTCGGAAATCAGCACAAGGCTCAATAATTTCTTCACCTTGAACACATACATGTCTAAAATATCTATTTCCAACAGCGTCATTTCCCTGTCCACCTTCACTTATTGATTGGCACCATGATTCGCCGTTTTTATAACTCTGGCCATTTTGTGTATTATAACAATTTAAATCACGACAAAGATTATCTCCAAATGTTGCTCTTCCTTTTCCACAAATACTTCCCTTAAGATAATTGCAATTACCACAACCTTTAGAATTAGTATTTGCCGTATTCGGTCCACAAGATCTTGTTTTATGAATGACTCGATGCCAATAACTTGTATCCTTACTATAAATTCGATTAGCATCGTAAATATTTGCTGGATTTCCGCATGTATCTTTAAAATAAACTTCATCCTTTCCGTCAATACAAATCGTCTCTCGAGTTGGACCGCAGTTAGTGGCCAATTCATCCGCAGTACATAATAAGTCTTTGAAAAATTCAACCTCGCCAGAAATATTGCCCTGCTTTTGCGAGTTTAAACATTCTTGGCGTGTAGAAAAACGGCAGGTTCTTTCTCCATCTGAT
>Ga0209541_10012268_pt1 | contig 13285 bp, 12 predicted proteins | sample RifCSPlowO2_01_FD_184027 | JGI IMG/M metagenome (GOLD analysis project Ga0209541, IMG submission 184027) | Groundwater microbial communities from Rifle, Colorado - Rifle CSP2_plank lowO2_0.1 (SPAdes) (version 2) | ecosystem: Environmental > Aquatic > Deep subsurface > Groundwater | place...
GAAATCGTCTGGGCCAACAGATGCATACGCGTTTGCAAAAAAATCGTGCATCCATTCTGGCGATTGAGCAAAACGAATTGACGCAAGAACAGACGCGAGTCCTATCTGGTCAATTAGATTTTTTACCGAAGATGCTTTCGTAATAGATAATAGTCTGTCTGGCGGGAATTTTTCTAGCATCGCGACGGCAATATCGTGTTTTATAAAAAGACCACCAGGAGTAGGGACGGTTTTTTCTAGTTCATCAAAAATATTATTGTAATTAAGTGACTTGGATAACTCCGAATCAATTGCGCAAATTTTTTGTTCAAGAGATGCGCGAATTTGATCCAATGACTCGTCTCCGCGAAGATTCAAAAACGACATCATGCGCGAAGTTTTATCGTCAATCTCTTGAATGATGCCTTCACACATATCATCGGCATTCAGTCCCTTAATTATTTTGATGCTGGTTTTCAGTTGCCAAGAAAGCCGTTCTGATGCTGTATTTTTCATATATTCAGTGTATCTAATCTTTCCAATTTACGCCCAACGATACCGTGGATAATATGCTTGACTTATTATCTTTTGGGTGCTATCATGTATTTGGTATTTTAAGTTCATTTCTGGGAAGCGCGTCCGTTGCAGATGTTAGCGCGCAACCTTCCTTGATGGGTATGACCTCAAGGACCCTCTCCGTGTGGTGCCACGGCTACATCATACAGGAGCTCCTCCAAAAGACTTGGACCATCTACTCGCAAAGCGGGGATAAGCGATAGATGGTCTTTTTTTATTTGTTAATAATTCGTTCTCGACGCACCGAAACTAATGGCCACTTGCCAGTTTCTCCTTTTTTCAAAATCCCCGCCTTGCTTCCATATTGCATGACCACAGAAGTTGCATTTGCTGTGGCAAATTGGATCGCTCGCTCAATTGAGCCAGATCTTATAAACTCTGCTAAAAATCCAGAGTGAAATGCGTCGCCGGCTCCGGTGCGATCTACAATTTCTTTTGTTGGGATCCCTGCATAATACAAAAAGTTACCGTCGGAAATAACCACTCCTTCTGGCCCTTTCGTCATTACAAAAATCCCACCGATTCTTTCATCTAAATATGAAAATAATTCGTGTTCTTTAGTATATGGGATGCCAGTCAGTATTGCCGCCTCCTCATGATTTAGTCCGATAATATCAAATCGTTTCCATATCGGAGCTAGTGCGTCTATCCCGTGAGCCAATTCTTTGGCGCCGGGATTATTTGCTAGATGCCCGCTTGTGCGCTCCGCCCAAACAGTCGCCTGCTTAAGCGCTTCAAGAGATCCGTTTACTGCACTAATAAATACCCATTTTGAATCAATGTGTGCCCATGGAATCGCTATTTCTTTCTTTGCGCTATCATCATGACATGCAAGTACGGTGCGTTCGCCATTTTTAAGAACAAGTATTACAGAATACGCGGTGTGACTGCCACGAGAAAGCTCTATGTGGCGTGTATCAACTCCTTCGCGGCGAAGCTCGTCAAGAATTGATGAGCCACTCTGATCGTCTCCAATAATGCTTACGCATCCTGCATTAAATCCTTGTCTTGTAAATGTAACCGCGGCATTTGTTGCTCCTCCGCCAGATGCGGATATTGCTTTGTCTATTTTTATTTTTTCTCCTGCTGGTAGTCCAATACCCTTGCCGGTCGCAAATTTTTTTGAACGAATTTCTATAAATTTATCGGATACAAGAAATACATCCTGCGTTGCAGAACCAATGGCGATAATGTCTTGTCGCATACAGACTCATATTACCATGCGCTACGCGCAAGTTATCCACGAGGATCTTAATAGTCCATGCCACCACCCATGCCTGACGGCATTGGTGGGACTTTTGGCTCTGGCTTATCTGTTATCACGGCTTCTGTAGTAAGAATTAAAGATGCAACAGAAACAGCATTAACAAGTGCGGTTTTTACAACCTTAAAAGGATCAATGATGCCGGCCGTAATCATGTCTACATATTCGCCGGTTGTTGCATCAAATCCCTTTCCATCATCGGACTGAATAAGCTGTCCGATAACTTCATTTGCGTCTTTGCCTGCATTTTCTGCAATCGTACGAAGCGGTTTCTCTAGTATTGTGCGAACAATTGCAACACCTTTTGCTTCATCTCCAAATTCCGTAACCCCTTTTAATTTTGCTCCCGCTAGTGCACGCGCCGCATTAAGCAATGCAACACCACCGCCGGAAACTATCCCCTCTTCAAGCGCCGCGCGAGTTGCAGATACTGCATCGTCTATTCGAAATTTCTTTTCTTTCATTTCCGTTTCAGTGAGCGCACCAACTCTAATTACTGCCACACCGCCAGAAAGTTTTGCAAGTCGTTCTTGTATTTTTTCTTTATCGTATGAGCTTGTTGCCTTTTCAAGCTGGCTCTTTAATTGACTAATTCGTTTCTCTATATCGCTCTTTTTCCCTTTGCCATCAACAATAGTCGTATTTTCTTTCGTTGATTTCACTTTGTGCGCTCTACCAAGCATATTTAATTCAACGCTTTCTAGTTTGAGCCCCTTCTCTTCTGCGATAACTGTCCCGCCCGTAATAACTGCGAGATCTTCCAGCAATTCCTTCTTTCTGTCGCCAAATCCCGGAGCCTTCACCGCAAGTGCATTGAAATTGCCACGAAGCTTGTTTACCACAAGAGTTGCAAGCGCATCACCATCAACATCGTCTGCAATAATCACAAGATCTCGTTTGCCTGATTGTGTGATTTTTTGAAGTAGCGGGACAATATCATTGATGCTTGATATTTTTCTGTCGGTAATAAGTATGTATGGATCGTCATATATGGCTTCCATTCGCTCTGTATTTGTCACCATATAATGCGAGATGTATCCGCGATCAAACTGCATTCCCTCAACTATATCCTTGCTCATTTCGGCAGATTGAGACTCTTCAACCGTTACAACTCCGTCTTTGCCCACTTCACTGAATACATCCGCAATTAATTTGCCGATCTCCGGATCATTGGCAGAAATTGATGCAACCTCCTTTATGTTGCCTGCCGTAACCTTCTTTTTCTTTGATTCAAGATATTCCAACACCCATGCCGTAGCCTTATCCATGCCCCGCTTTAGCACTATGGGATTTGCGCCAGATGCTACAGCAGAAAAACCCTCTGACACGATGGACTGCGCGAGTATTGTTGCAGTTGTCGTGCCATCGCCTGCCATGTCATTTGTTTTTGAAGCCACCTCTTTGACAAGTTCTGCGCCAACATTTTCAAATTTGTCTTCAAGATCAATGTCCCTTGCAACTGTTACGCCGTCTTTTGTAATTACTGGCGAACCAAATCCGCGATCTAACACGACATTCCTCCCGCGAGGACCGAGTGTAACCTTTACAGCATTCGCAAGCTTATCTACGCCTCGCTTTAGAGACTCTCTCGCATCATCTTTGTACAAAATAAGTTTTGACATGTTTGTGTGTGTGATTACAATAATTTATTACTCAACTATCGCTAGAATATCTTTTTCTTCTGCAATCAGATATTCGTGATTATCTATTTTTATTTCGCTCGGGCCATATTTTGTGAAAAGCACTATGTCTCCCTTTTTAACTGCACACACAATGAGCTTGCCGTCCTCAATGCGGCCAGGCCCTACAGCAATAACCTTGCCTTGCTCTGGTCGTTCTTTGTGTGCCGTATCCGGCAATATAATTCCTCCTCTTTTTGTCTCTTCCTTCATCGGTTCAATAAGTACATGGTCTCTTAGCGGTTTTATTTTCATCGCGTTTAGTTTTTAAGATTTATACATTAGCACTCGTATATATAAAGTGCCAGCGCATAGATTCTAGGAAAAAGCACTAAAATAGTCAATAGGGGTTGAAAATACCAGAATCACGCTCAAGAAATTTACCCATACCTAATCTTTCAAGTACGGCATTGTATTTTCCAAGAGCAATATTTTCAAACGATTGCGGATGAAATTCAATTTCTTTTTTATGAGCGACGATTCGTCCTCCAGGCGAATGTGTTAGTGGATTTTTTCTAATTCGTGCGACCTGCCATCGCATCAATAATTGTTCAATAATATTCCCCAAAAAACCAGAGAGCAGAAATTCTATTATATTTCTTGTAAGCCATGAAATAAATCCTGGGCATATTGTCCGAAGCACATATTGTTTCGGTACTGTTTTAGCCGCATATTTGTCCATCCAATTATTTTTTTGTAATAGCAGTCTGAAATATCCGCCAACATCAATTACTGGAATTAATCGCAAAGCTGTATGCGCAGTAAATATACTTTTATGCATCAAGGGCAACCCGTCCGTTGTTACAATGTGGTTAAAACAAAAACAATCAGGCGCAATATTGTCGCGCTTTGTCCGAAGCCTTCTCATGAGCCATGCGACAAAAAGAAGACCCGTGCGCGTAATAAAAATCCTGTTTTTTTCAGCTACCACAAATACATCCCAATCACTTTGCGGCTTTGACGTGTCTACTGCCAAAGATCCAGATGCCGCAACAAGCCGAACAAATGGCACTAGCGCAAGCCATCGCGATGCTTTTCTAAATTTTCTCCATTTTTTTGCAGTTTCCAATTCCTGTGCGATATGGCCGCTCCCAACCACATCATGCTCCCCTGCAATACTATAAAACCCACACGAACTCGTCACGATGTTATCGGCCACCAGCCGATCAAGAATATCAAGTGTTTCTGCTGGTGATGGCTTGCCCTGAGCGTTGTCGAAGGGCTTTCCTGCTAAACCAAATCGTTCTGGAGGAATCATAAAATCACACACCTCCAAAAGTGTAAGTGGGCGGCCAATAGCTCCATACCACGCTATCGTGGTAACTACAGGAAAGTATTTCTCTTCCATGCGCACATGTTAGAGCAATAAATGAAAAGTAAAACTTGACGAGTAATTATTTTATGATATTACATTCATGTGTCTCGCCGGAAAAATCTATCTATTGCAATGAAAATTAAGTCTGCCCCGAGTGATTCGGGAGTATATTTGTTTTCCGATAAACATGGCGAACTGTTATATGTTGGCAAAGCTGACAATTTAAAGAATCGCCTCCGATCTTATCTGAAACCAACAAGCACACGCTTTGAAGCGATGCTTAGCGATGCAACCAAATTGTCATGGAAGCGCACATCCAATAGCATTGAGGCTCTTATCTTGGAGTCACAACTGATTAAATCACATCGTCCTAAATATAATATTGTGATGCGAGATGATAAGCGATATTTTTTCGTGACATTTTCACAAGATAATTTTCCAAGAATTAAAATCACTCATCAGCCACAATCATCATCAAATACATATGGACCATTTACTGATGGGGTGGCACTCAAAAGTACGCTTCGTAAATTCCGCACATTATTCCCCTATTGCACATGCCGTCGTTTACATAAAGTAAAATGTTTGAGTGCGCATTTAGATCTTTGTGTTGGGGCATGTTGCCTTATTGGTAGTAAGCCAGATAAATCAACGATTAAATTATACGAACGCAATATACGCGCGATAAAAGACATGCTTTCCGGTAAAAAACTCGGAGTAATTAGCCGTCTTAAAAAAGAAATGCAACACGATGCGTCTCTGGGACGCCTAGAATCTGCTCTTGCCATAAAAAAGACGATTGCACGAATTGAGCATATATTTAAAAATGCGAAGATAATTTACCGCATGCAGGACATTGCGCAAAATGCTCCAAAGCGCATTGAGGGCTACGATATTGCACACATACAAGGAGGATATGCGTTCGGATCAATGGTTGTTTTTATAAATGGCAAAAAAGATCGCTCTCAATATAGAATATTTAAAATACATTCTATTACTGGTGGTGATACAGCAATGCTCAAAGAAATGATTATCAGGCGCATGCGACACAAAGAGTGGCCCATGCCTGATCTAATTATAGTTGATGGTGGGATTGCACAGGTTCGTTCAGTAGAGTCTGTGACACAACGATCTATCCGCATAGTCGGAGTAGTAAAAGACAGCTATCATCGTCCATCACATATATATCCGCCCAAATCACGATTCAATGATATGCAAAAACTTCTCTTTTCTGTTGATTCGGAGGCTCATAGATTTGCAATTTCTCATTATCGCCGCTCACATCGTAAGTCGCTTTTATTGTGATTAGGCCTAGCGCATATTCTGTGTTTATGCTAAAATGTCCAGCATCTAAAATGATAAGGAATTTCCTCATAAAACTGGCATCTTCTGCAGTCGCAATATGGGTAGCAGATGTCATGTTGGATGGCTTTTCAGTCTCAGGAGGAATACGAGAATATATCGTAGCCGGAGCAGTTTTGGGACTTCTTCATACATTTATAAGACCCGTATTGCGCCTTCTGTCTCTTCCGATTATCATGATGACCCTTGGCTTGTTTACCATTGTAATCAACGCTGGGCTTTTGTGGCTTACCGCAAGATGGGTGCCGTCAATCTTCATCGGAAGTATTGGATCGCTGATATGGGCAACAATAATCATCTCAATCATACAAATACTGGCTCGTCCTGAAAAACATCACGAGTCAGACGAATAAATGACAATACAAACAGTTCTACCAACGATTCATATTGCTTCTGCGGTTATTCTCGGAGCATCTATTTTGTTACAGCAAAGAGGAGAAGGTCTCGGGGCGGGAATTGGCGGTACTGGCATGGAATTTTCAACAAAACGAGGAGTTGAGAAATGGCTGTTTCGGTTGTCTATCGTATTCTCTGTTTTGTTTATTATTTTTTCCGTTGCTCGTCTTGTGATCGGTGTATAGCGCATGCCCAATAATCAGACGCAATTAGACGATTTTTTTGGAGACTCACTAACATCGGGTACACCCGAGCAGAACGATGGCATCCGAGAAACTATATCACGCACGCTGACACTTGAAAAACGAATACGACTACTTCCAAAAGTTCTATCTTTTCATGAACGCTATGGGGTTATAGCGCTTGCAATAATAGCAATCGCATCAATTATTGCGATACCATTTTCCGTATACAATCACTTTACAAGAGAAATTCCTGCAAATGGCGGGCGCGTAGTTGAGGGAATTCTTGGCGAGCCGAGACTTGTAAATCCCCTGCTTGCGCCGGCAAATGATGTTGATCGTGATGCATCTGCCCTGATTTATTCTGGTCTATATCGCTACGATGGGTCTGGTGTGCTTGTGCCGGATCTTGCCGAGTCAATGCCAGAAATTACAGCGGATGGCCTTTCGTATAGCGTGACTATTAAGCCAGAAACATACTGGCATGATGGCTTGCCAGTCACAGCAGACGATGTAGTTTTCACGATTCAGACCGCACAAAATCCAGATTATGGTGCTCCGTCCACGGTACAAACATCTTGGACTGGCGTAACAATAGAGCGCGCGTCGGATCGTGTTGTCGTGTTTCGTCTTACAAAAGGACCGTATGCTCAATTTTTAAATAATCTTACGCTCGGCATTATCCCAAAACATGTCTGGCAAGATGTCAGGCCGATTAATTTTTCTCTTTCGGAATACAATATAAAACCGATTGGATCAGGTTCATTTAAATTCAAATCTTTTACAAAAGATGAGTTGGGCCGCATAACTTCCTACAAAGTAGAGGCATGGGAAAGGTTTTATGAGGATCGTCCATTATTAGACGAAATAGAGTTAAAATTTTTCGCGTCTGAAGATGAGCTTATTGGCGCATTTAACCAAGGAGATATTGATTCTATTGGATATATTAGTGGTGCAAATGTGAAACAGTTGAGATTTTTGAACCGCATAAATTTGGAATCGCTTCGTATGCCGCGATATTATGCAATGTATTTCAATCAGACACAGTCAAAAGCACTTGCAGACAAAAATGTACGACTTGCACTAAACGATGCAACCGACCGCGTGGCAATCATAAATAAAACATTGGATGGCAACGCATTTTTGGTTAACTCTCCGATGATCAGCGGTATTTTGCCTATAAATACAAATGTCCGTTCTTATGTCTATGACCAAAGCAAAGCCGTTCAAGTATTGGAGTCCAGTGGATGGAAAGCCGAAGTTGACGGAATACGCGCTCGTGGGACTGGAAATCGTCTTGAAATTACAATCACAACCTCAACATGGCCCGAGCTGGCAAGCGTCGCCGAATTAGTTCGCGAACAATGGGAGCGGATTGGTGCAAAAGTAATAGTGCAAGCACTGCCGATCGCCCAGCTTCAGCAAGTGATGAAGGATCGTTCGTATCAGGTTTTGTTATTTGGAGCATTTTTGTCTCTTGATCCAGACCCTATTTCATTCTGGCATTCCAATTTCCGCGAATTCCCTGGTCAAAATCTCGCGCTTTACAACAACAAGACGGCGGATAATTTATTGGAAGAGGCGAGGCAAACACTTAATCCAGTTGATAGGTCACGCTTATATGACGAGTTCCAACGGATTATCATTGAAGACATACCCGCTGTGTTTCTGTACAGCCCACATAATCTATACGGGATTGACAAAGATATAAAAGGATTCAAAACGAGTATTATTGCAACACCGTCGGAAAGATTCACGAACGCACGAAGTTGGTATATTGATACATCAAGAGCTTTTCGTTAAAAAAATATTTACTGTATTTGCATTGTTGATAAAAATCTGTTAGACTTCGGGCACGATAAGCTCCTCTCGAGCACTTGTTCTCAAATCTGCAGGCCCGGGTGGTGAAACTGGCAGACACGCACGGTTCAGGGCCGTGTGGCCGCAAGGCTATGGAGGTTCAAGTCCTCTCCCGGGCACAAAAACAATTTATTGTTTTTGTGCGGAGGACTTGAAAGGCGGAGCGATATTCTGTCAGTAGACAGAATCGCGAGCCGGGGTCGCGACCGAGGTGAGCGACGGCGAGCCGAGAGTTGTGACAAAGTCCTCTCCCGGGCACCAAAAACAATCGGGCACGAATATTAATTATGTAATTTATGGCAGAAGATCAGAACAATCAAAATAATGAACCGCGCGCATACCATGCTGGAAGAAGCAGGAACGCGCAAACAGATAAAAATCCAGCTAGTATAAAACGACCACGGCGCGACCGTCGTCTTGGCGCGCCACGAAAACGACTAACCAGTCAGCGACAGCTTCATCCTACACAATTACATGAAGGCAAGGTTGGCGCACCAGAAGGCGCGCAAAGTGCGTCAGTTTTGCGCGTAGTAGCATTGGGCGGATTGGGCGAAATCGGCAAAAATTGCTATGTCATTGAATATAAGGATGACATTATAGTGATTGATGCTGGAATCTTGTTCCCAGACGAGAGCATGCCTGGAATAGATTTTATTATTCCAAATACAGCATACCTAGAATCTAAAAGAGGCAATATTCGTGGTCTAATCTTGACGCACGGGCATATGGATCACATCGGCGCCATGCCGTACATCCAAACAAAGCTTGGCAACCCCGATATATATACTGCGGAGCTTACAAAAAATCTTGTTCTCAAACGACACGCGGAGTTTCCGCATCTTCCAAAACTTCCTATTCATGTTGTTAAGGATGGTGACAAAGTAAAAATCGGAGACCACTTCACGGTTGAATTTTTCCATGTGAATCACAACATTCCTGATGATCTTGGCGTTTGTATTGAAACTCCAGAAGGAAACTTTGTTCACACAGCCGACTTTAAGTTTGATCCTACGCCAATGAATGACAAGCCGATGGATTTGGATAAGTTAAGAGAGATTGGCGATCGCGGAGTGTTGGCTTTGATGATTGATTCAACAGATGCAGAAAAACCAGGATATTCAGTCTCAGAGCAGACCATCTACGAAAATATGGATGTGATTTTTAAAGACGCCACTGGGATGCTTATTATCGGAACATTTAGTTCCATGATAAATCGTATGCAACAAATAGTTCAGCTTTCAGAAAAATATGGACGAAAAGTTATCTTTGATGGCTATTCTCTTAAGACAAATGTTGAGATTGCAAAAGAGATGGGCTATTTGAAAATCTTAAAAGGCACGCAAATTTCCATGGATCAAATCGGACAGTATCCGCGAGAAAAGGTTACGGTTGTCGCCACTGGCGCTATGGGACAAGAGAGCGCATCGCTTATGCGAATAGTTAATCGCGAACATCGCCATATACAAATTCAAAAATCAGATACGGTAATTTTCTCAAGCTCCGTTATTCCAGGCAATGAGCGGTCGGTGCAATACCTCAAGGACATGCTCTATCGCGCTGGCGTGAAGGTGTATCACTATCAGATGATGGATATTCATGCCGGCGGACATGCGCGCCAGGAAGATTTAAAGCGCATGATGTTGCTTACCCGTCCTAAATTTCTTATTCCTCATCATGGACACTATTCAATGATGGTTTCCAATGGCGAGCTTGGCAAACAAATTGGGATTCCCGAAGAAAATATTATAATCGCCGATAATGGCCAGATAATAAATCTCACACAAGATCATTGGTGGTTTGATAAAAATACTGTTCCATCAAATTATGTCATGGTAGATGGCCTTGGCGTTGGAGATGTTCAAACTGTCGTCCTTCGCGATCGCCAAGCGCTTTCCGAAGATGGCATGTTCACCATTGTATGCGTGTTGGACCCACGCGCAGGAAGGTTGCGCACAAGTCCAGATATTATCTCGCGTGGATTTATATATGTGAAAGAACAAAAAGATTTGCTCATGCAAGTACGACGCAAAGTTCAGAAAATTATTGAGCAAGAAAAACAGCGCCCAATGAACCTTGCGTATTTAAAAGACGAAATTCGCGATCAAATCGGACAATTTCTATTCCAAAAGACTGAACGGCGACCCATGATACTGCCAGTCATCATCGGGATTTAGAAATTTATATAAAATTTATTATTATACCACAAAATCCAATCATACAAGGGGCGCCCTTGTATGACTTGTATGACATAAGAGTGAGAAGGGCTCTTTTTTTATTTTAATAATTCCAGATATGATTCTTTTGGATTTTGACTTTTTATTATTGCGCTTCCGCATACGGCATGTGTTACGCCAGTATTGCGACAATGCGAAATTGTTTCTTTGTTTATTCCCCCATCTGCCATTATTTGAATATTTGGATGCGCATTATGAAATTCTTTAATTTTATTGCACGCATCTGGCAAAAATTGCTGTCCTTGCTTTCCTGGCTGGACTGTAAGCCAGACAACACCGTGCGTATTTTCTAGATGCGGATCTAATCGTGCCGAATCAGTGCCTGGGTTAATACCAACCCATGGTTCAATTTGTCGTTCTCGCATTTTGTCTGCAAATTCAGAAAATGGGTCGTCCGATTCAATATGCGCAATCATGCGAGATACATTTTGAACGCCGGCCCACCTTGACGCATCACCTATCGGATGGCTAGTCATAAAATGAACATCAATATCTAGCCCGATATTTTTATTTTCCAATTGTTCCCATCCCGAAATCGTGCGCCCAGCAACAAGAGTGTTATCAAGTATATCTATATGCACTCGTGTCGCGCCGATATTTTTTATAAGCAAAAGCAATCTATCAAGCTCTACTGGATCATCGGTTAAAATGGCTGGAATAATTTCCATCACTAAGCGTCTATTTTTGCAATCCGTCGAATGTGGCGTTCTTCTTTTGAAAATGGCGTATCAAGCCACAATTTGATTGTTTTCTGTGCGTCATCGTCTGAAAGAAATGATGCACCAAGTGCAAGAATGTTTGATGCGTTGTGCTCGCGCGCGAGCTTTATTACTTCTTCATTATATTGATATATCACTGCCGCTCGCGCCATGTGACGGTGATTTGCAACTATCGCTTCTCCCTGTCCTGTCGCGCCCAAAACAATTCCGCAATTATTTATTGGATCCTCTGATACTTTTCTAGCAACTTGCGCCACAAAATCAGGATAATCATCTGCTGGATCAAGCACGGAATTACCACAATCAACAAATTCCATGCCCCACTCTGCGAGCCAATCCTTAATTTTCTCTTTTAATGCAAATCCGCGATGATCGGTGCCAAGATAAATCATAGTCTATTTAAATATTGTACCGCAGATAGAGCCGCAGTCGCGCCCATACCGGCGGCAATAATAATTTGTTTATGTGCCACATTTGTCACATCCCCTGCCGCAAATAATCCTGCGCACGATGTGCTACCGTCAAGATTTGTCATAATGTATCCAAACGGATTTTTTTCACATTCTGGCGGAATCATCTGCGAGTTTGGGATTTGTCCGATATGTACGAAGGCGCCATCCATAGATATTTCGTGTTCCTGTCCGTCCGAATCTTTATATTTTACACCAGTTGCTTTTGTGCCATCACCCAAAAAGCCAGTAGTAAGTACGGAATATATAATTTTTATTTTGGGATTCTTGCTTATTTTTTCAATTAATGACTTTTCGCCCTTGAAAATCGGATTTTTATTTATCACTGTAACTTCCGATGCAATATCTGCGAGCATTAGTGCGCTTTCTAGCGCGCTGTTTCCACCGCCGATTGTGACGGTGCGCTTGCCAGCATAAAGTGGGCCATCACATACGGTGCAATAAGACACGCCACGGAGGCGATATTTTTCTTCTCCCTCAACTCCAAGTAGTTTTGAATGGGCGCCGGTGGCAATTATTACCGACTTGGCATTTATTTCGTGTTTGTCATCTGTTGTGATTTTAAACATTCCGGATTCGTCGCGTTTAATTGAGTCTACAAGCGTACCGTCAAGAATATCTGGGTTATAGCTTTTCAGGTGTGAGGAAAATTGTTGTGCCAATTCAATACCAGTTGTGTGTTGTATTCCAAGCCAATTCTCTACTTCGCCGGAAAGAGCTACCTCTCCGCCAAGATCTTTTGCTATAACCAAAAACTTTAACCCGCGGCGTGCGGCATACACGCCTGCCGATGCGCCAGCCGCAGAACCACCGACAATAACTAAATCATATTGATTCTCCATGTAAAAAAGTATACCAGGTAGTAGATATTCCTGCTATTGCATAGCGGATTGGTACCACAGGAATATTCACTACCTGGTATACCAGGTAGTAGAAGTTTCGGCCATTGTTATGGTGTAATCATACTGTTGACAGCCTTGTAGAGATGCTGTATCATAACGCCAAGTTCTTAAACAATCGCGGCTACTGTTGCCAGAGCGTATCGCTCAAAATACAGTGGAGAATGGAGAATAACATGAAGAAACTTGTCGCCGCGGAGGCGGTCGCAGTTGCCTTCAGTATCGCGATGGTCGTCGCTGGATACATCCTAGGATGGTCCAATGAGTCTGTCTTCGTCGCCGTCGCCACCGTCGCCGTCGCCACCGTCGCCGTCGCCACCGTCGCCGTCGCCACCGTCGCCGTCGCCACC
>Ga0209541_10012271_pt1 | contig 13284 bp, 20 predicted proteins | sample RifCSPlowO2_01_FD_184027 | JGI IMG/M metagenome (GOLD analysis project Ga0209541, IMG submission 184027) | Groundwater microbial communities from Rifle, Colorado - Rifle CSP2_plank lowO2_0.1 (SPAdes) (version 2) | ecosystem: Environmental > Aquatic > Deep subsurface > Groundwater | place...
TAGATGGCTGCGGCGGAAAAGGGCATGCGCATGAAGCTGGGATGTGAAGACAGATGCCTAACGCAGAAAAAATAATCACTGGATTAATTATTTTGACAATTATAATGGCAGTTTTCTCTTTATTTTATGCTTCAAAGTCTTTATTTTTTCCATTAGAAAACAATCCTGATATAACTGCTGCCACAACAGGCAATAAAATGGGGCAAAAAATGGGCAGAATGTCGCTTACTTCTTTTGATGTCCAGCTTGCAAAGGAATTTATGGATAAGAACAATGATGGAAAGTGCGATTCTTGCGGTATGGATGTAGAGCTGTGCATAGATAGCGGGCAGCTTCAATGCAATATGGACTCAAGCTCAACTATTGGCATTTTAGGCTCACAGCATATACATTCTGATTGGAAAATTTACATTAACGGCAAGACTTTAGATTTATCCGATAAATCACATATGGAAAGAATGAGAAGCAATTTGCCAGTAAGCAGTTTTATACATGTAGATTCTGATGCTCCTGCTCCAGAAAAAACAGGAGATGTGCTGCATATGCATGCAGAGGGGGTTCCATTATGGATTTTCTTTAATAGTATTGGCATGGACTTCAACAAAGATTGCATAACTCTAGAAAATAAAGAAAAATTTTGTAAGGATAGCAATAAAAAGCTTAAATTCTTTGTCAATGGAAAAGAAAGCAATGAGTTTGAAAATTACGTGTTTAATGATCTAGACAAAATACTGATAAGTTATGGCAATGAAAATGAGGAGGAAATAAGGACTCAATTGAATTCAATAACAGATTTTGCAAAGATTCATTAATTTATAGGCACGGACATTAATAATCGTAAATAAGTAACCGTGCCTATATCGGGCGGGCTTTAACAATTATTACGGATATTAAAGTCCGCCGCTATATTATAAATGGGTTTGAGGCTATGGGAAAAATTAATACAAAAATATGCTTTCTGCTCATTGTACTATCCTTTCTTATCTACGGGTGTTCTAATCAAAAAAACAAATTTGGACCTTTAGGCTCCACCCATCAGCATGCGGACATAAAGGTTTATACCATGGGAAATGCAATAGATTTTAGCCTTCCGCAGTACCAGCTTCAAGACAAGCTGACACATTTTGAGAATGGAGATGGTAGTGTTGTGCATACTCATGCAACGGGCATAACTTTAGGGTATTTATTCAGAACTTTGGGCATGGAAATAAGTGATGAATGTCTAAAGTTAAATACGGACAATGAATACTGCAATGTTGGCAATGCAAAACTTAATGTTTTTGTCAAAAACAGCAATTCTGATTGGGAGAAAATATCTTATGCGGCAGATTATGTAATCCAAGACGTTGACAAGATACTTATAGCATACGGAACTGAAGATGAAGAAGGAATAAAAGAGTTAATGGAATCAATTACCGACAAGGTAGCTGCAGCCAGCATGGTTAAGGAATAAGAAGAATAAGATGGAGAAAATTAAGAATTTCATACAAACCAACAAAAAATACTCAACGGATATAGTAAGGATAGCGCTTTCCATAGTTTTTTTATGGTTTGGCATAAACCAGCTTGTTAACCCTGAGTCGTTTTTAGGCTATGTACCTCAATGGATTTATCCTCATGAGCCACAAATGATGCATGAGCACCATTTCCAGTTTATGCATGGAATACCAAACGTCCAAGTTCATGCGATTATAATGTCAAATGGCGCTTTTGAAACAGTTTTTGGGATTTTTTTAATATTAGGCTTATTTACCAGAATAGCGGCATTTTTATTGGCATTCCATTTGTTTGGAATTGCATTCTCGCTGGGATATAATGATGTAGCTGTCCGAGATTTTGGATTGGCATTGGCAACAATATCATTAATATTCTCAGGCGCAGGGCAGCTTAGCTTGGACAATAAGCTAAGAAAAGATAAATTTTTATAATAACTAAAAATAGTTAGCTGCATGGATAACAAAAAAATCGGCATTGCCATTATATTTATTGGAATTGTTTTATCTATTGTATTAGCGCTCCTCAAAGTTCAGCTTAATCAGCAGGCAGATTCCTTAATGGCCCTGAGTGGAGGCAGCTGTTTTTTAGAGAGCGGCAAATGCATCCATGAGCAGAGTTTCCTGCCATTTGCAATTGGAATTGTAGCAATAGTCTTTATAATAAGCCTGGGAATTTATTTGATATCATTCTCTAAAACTACTAGGTCATTTGAGCTCTCCCAAAAAACCATACTCAACAAGCTTAAAGCTACAAAAAATAAAGAGCTTAAGGAAGAAAGATTTAAGATATTGCTTACTGGGTTAGATGAAGACGAGAAAAAAGTTTTGACAGCAGTCAAAGAGCAGGACGGAATTTCGCAATCAACGTTAAAATACAGGACAGACTTATCCAAAACAAAACTGTCTGTCATACTGTCGCAATTGGAAAAGAAAGGGCTTATTGCAAAAGTTAAAAAAGGAAAAACAAACGATATTTTCCTGAAAAAAGCGTTATAAATGCCTTTTAGCTGATTCTGAACAATTCTAAACAATAAAAAAGCATTATAATTCATAGAAATTCTTGTTTTGCCTATAGTTTTGAGGGTTAATTATATATCCAAATTAGGTTATATACCACAAATTGAATCATAATAAGAATGGTAGGAGGTTGTTAAAATGAAAAAAGGCATTTTACTTTTGATTTCACTTTTTGCAATAATGCTTGCAGTAAGTGCGTGCAATAGCAATCAGACAGGGAACGTTGTTGCGGACAGCGGAAATAATGGTGACAACAATGCAAAGGCCAAAGCAACAATCTTTAAGTCAGAAAGCTGCGGCTGCTGCGGCTTATACGCATCCTATATAGACCAAAAAGGTTTTGATGTCGAAGTTGTGCAAATAGAGGATATTGACTCCATCAAGGAGAAATATAAAATACCTGCTAAAATGCAGAGCTGCCATACAACGATTATAGGAGACTATTTTGTTGAAGGGCATATGCCTGCGGAAGCCATACAAAAGCTGCTGGCAGAAAAGCCGGATATTGCGGGAATTGCACTACCTGGAATGCCTTCCGGGAGCCCTGGCATGCCTGGGGCAAAACGCGGCTTATTTGTTATTTATGCCATCGCCAAAGACGGCTCAATAAGTGAATTTATGAAAATATAGGGGGTTTGCGTGAAATGAGTTTTAAAAAATCCCTCCCATTATTTTTCTTGCCTTTTTTTATTAAAAGCGTTAACGCACACTGTCCTCTTTGCACAGCAGGAGCTGCCGTAGCTGCAGGAGGCGCAGCATGGCTTGGAGTGAATAATGCAGCCATAGGTGTTTTTATTGGGGCTTTTGCAGTTTCAATGGGATGGTGGGTTTCCAATCTTATAAAAAAAAAGTATGTGCCTTTTCAGCGGCAATTAATAATAGCGATTTCATTTTTAACTACTATACCGCCTTTAATGCCTATAATGAAGGGTATTTATCCTATTCTTATTTCAATTGTAGGGGCTTATGGCTCATTGCTTAACAGAACTTACCTCATTAATGCTTTTTTGATGGGCAGCATTATTGGCGGCTTTATAGTCTCAATCACCCCATGGCTCAGCAAAAAAATAACTGATGCCTGCAAAGGGAAAACGTTGCCATATCAGGGAATAACGCTGACTTTTGGATTGTTGGCTATAGCAGGAATATTATTGCAGATTTTAATTAAAACTATTTATTAAGGGTTTGAGATGGAACAACAAATCAAGGAATGGCTGGGGAAAATTGAAAATATAAGGAAAAGCAATGTTGATTTGTCAAGAGACGAGGATTTAAGCATAGCTTTGATGAACCTTATTAGCTTAGAAGAGCATTTTTTCTTTACTGCAATAAAAACAGATAACCAAATCTATTTGGAAATGCTGCATTCTGTAAGGGAATTAAGGATAGCTCTTATGAAAAAAATTGTTAAAGAGCCAAAAGGGGAGGAATGGTGCATAAGCAAGCACCTTCTCGCAGCATCTATGCGCCTTATGGAAGTGGGGACAAAGGAGCTTTCAAAAGGCAATAAGGAAGAAGCCAACAATTTCTTTAAGCAGTCATTTAATCTTTATTCAATGTTTTTTGCAATAAACCTTAAGATGATAGAAACAGAAAAGCTTGTGCATAGCGAGGAATTTAAAAAAGAGGAAAAGGCAATGAGCAAGTTTTCAGCAATAATAAAAAAGATTGTTGATTGCTGCAAGGAGTGGTAGAATTTTACTTAAACCAGGCAGGGTGCATTACAAACAGCATTGCAATTGTAAATAAAGCTAAAATTGCCCATGCAATATGTTTCTGGTATCTTTCATAAAATCTCAATGGCAGCCACCTTTCTCTTTTTTATCTTCATGCCCTTTGTGCATATTTTTCATCATAAAGTAATGAGTTATTGGGCATAACAATAATACAAGCCAATACAGGTAGCTTTTGCTCAAGCCAAAAAAATACATAGCTGCAAATACTAAAGCTAAAGGAGCTATGCAGCAGACAAGCATCATTAATCCATGATTCTTTTTTATTTTATTAAACCATTCAAACATTTTAATGCCTATCATTATTTAGCAATATCCATCCCATCAATATTATTGCAGCAATTAGCATACCTACCCATATTATTGGTGGGATTTTTGTGAAAAATGAGTTTATTGAACTGGTCATGTTAGCCATAAATATATTCACGCTTACCTGGTAATTGCTGCTCATTGCAAGCTTACCCATTCTTGCAAGGTAAAGTATGAGCATGCCCATCAAAAGAAATGTTATTCCAGACAGCATCTCGGCAATTGTAATCTCTATTTTCTTTTTTGCAATTGAATATGAAACCTGTTTTTTGAAAAAATTTAGCTTATTGCCTAAATCTGATTTGTCCATGAAATAAGCAAGGATAAATAGCGGAAAAACCATGCCTAACACGTATACAAGCGCGTACACCCCTCCCCAAAATATGGAGCCAGGTAATATAGACAAAGCAAGAACGCCAGCTAATACTGGGGCGCAGCAAAGTGTTGCGAAAGCGGAAAAAATCCCTAAAACAAAAACAGAGCCAGCGCCTTTCACTTTCATTTTCGGATGTGAAGAAAAGGACAATGAAAAGTGCATTCCAAGAAGTATTGAAGCCCCTAAAAATAATAGGAATATCCCGCCTAAAGCAAACAGTAGATTATGGTACTTGCTGAATAATACCCCAAGGCTCGCAAATCCAAGCCCGAGAGGCAAAAATACTGCAAGCAGCCCTGCAAAGAATACAAGGGTCATGAGCATTACTGTCCGCTTCTGCCTGAAAATTAAGCCAAAATAAGCTGGCAATAGCACTGTTATGCAACAAGGCGCAAACAATGCGGCTATTCCAGCAATAAAGGCAGTTACAAGCGAGGCTATTATCAGCACGTATTCCATAATGCCCTCATGCAATCTTGTTTAGCTCAGAAATAATCTGGTCATTTCTTGTAGCCATTTGCGGATCATCTAATATGTACCTGATAATGCCTTTTTTGTCAATTATAAAATAGGTGTGACCTGGGTAAGAGCCCTTGTGCATTGAAGATTGGAGAAACAGTACATCATACGCTGAGGAAACTGCCCTTGTTGAGTCAAACAGGATTTTTGCTTTAGCCATTTTAGGGACTTTTTGGATTATTTTTTGCCATTCGCTTCTTTGGTCAGGCGTTATGGAAAATATGAGTGTATCGTCATTATTGAACCTTCCATCATTTCCAAAAGCGCTCATTTGGTCCCAGCAGGCAGGATAGCACATGCTGCCTTCTGTAAAAAACAATACGACATTTTTTCCCTTGTAATCGCTTAGTTTTACTGTAGTTCCGCCAATGCTTTCCAAGCTGAAATCGGGGGCTTTCTGGCCTAATGCAGTTGAAAAGGACAGCTTTTCTTTAGGAAAAGCATCTGGATTCTGTTTTGCAAGCTCTGCCTGAACTGCTGCCCTTTTTGATTCTACAACAGAATTTATGCCATATTTTTCAGCTGTTTTAATTATAACCTTATCATTGGAAATGCCAGAAGCTATCAGAGAATCAATGTAATTTATCATCTCTCTTGCCATACCTCAGCAAATCTTTTGTTTGTCAAGAGGCTGTCCGCAGCATGGGCATAAGAACATTTTATATATATCATCAGACGAAGCAACCGAGCCAATAAGGTTCCCGGTAGGCGTTTTTCCACCCAGCATTTTATTGGCATTTTTGCCGGAATTTGCGAATACCATGCCATACGTAAAATAGCCTCCAATAAGCACTGCCAAAATTATAGCGGATATAACTATATTTTTTTTAGCTGTAACCATTTTATAATACCTCCATCAAATTCAGTTCAACAAATTACGCCTCATTTTTCAATAAATAATAAACAATTATAAAAAAATAAATAATGATATTAGAATGCTTAAAATGAAACAATATATAAGAAATAGTAAGAAACTAGTTTCAGTCTGGGGCTAGCGGTATTTTATCAGGACCATATTCGCTAATCCGCGCCTTCTTCTTTCAATCAGGTTCTGCCCTTCAAGCTTGTCCAGAATCCTGCTGACTTTCACTTTTGAGTAGCCTATTTTTTCTACAAGCTCGCTCTGGAAGATAGCGCCTTGCGATGCAGCAATAAGCTCATAGGCTTTTTTCTCGTCTCCCTTTAATGCTTTTGCAACAGATTCCGCCTTTTCTGCAGCGTCTTTGCGTATTTTTTCGCCAGCTTCTGCTTTTCGCATAAGCCAAATGCCAAGAATAAATACAATTATAAGAAGGGCAACTCCGACATACGAAATTAAAGGTATATGCGCAGTTATGGGGCATTGCCCTCCAAGAGGATGAATGCACTTTGTAGATTCTATTTCCGCAATTTTAATTGAGAATGAGGCTAAAATAAAAAAAAGCACAATAGAAGTAACACTAATAATAATCCCAATCCGCTTATTATCCAAATTTGTAGAGTAGGACTTCATTTTGCCTTAAAAGCTCATTCAGCATGCTTTTTGTAGGAGCTTGCGCAATGCATACAACAAAATTTTAACTCCTTACTTTTTATTTTTTCAGTATAGCCTCCTTCATAGACTTTGCAACTGCAATGCGCGCATGTTGTCAGTTTTGGCTCTATGGCTATATCAACCAAATCTCCAAACCTGTTGAACATAATTTTTGTGAATTTTTTGCCTTCCTGAGTTAAAACATAAGTTTTTTTTTCTCTTTTGCCTGTTTTTTGCACTTTTATTAATCTGCTTTTTATTAGTATATCTAGGAAAGGGTAAATATTGCTTGCGCTTATTCTTCTTCCGAGCTTTTCTTCCAGCTCCTTCATCAAATCGTAGCCGTGCTTTGGGCCTGTTGACAATAAGTATAAGGTGCAGAACTTCACCATATTTGTCACTTTTACTTCAGCCATATCCCCATAAAAATCCTTTAAATATAAATATCTTTCTTTTTTTGATATATCCGAATTAGATATAAAAAGAAAAGTTTAAATATGGGCTCGTTTTACAATACATTTAAATCTAGCATTGGATAAAAACAGCGTAATTAAGATGGCTAATTTGAAAAAAATTAATGTAACAAAATTGGATAATTTTACTAAAGCACTGCTAATTTTATTAATTGGAGTTATCTTTTATTTTGCCGTATTCTTAATATTAAAGCCCTTTTTCGTTGCAGAGCCTGCCTCAATGGCGAGTATGATGAGCCAAATAATGGGCTCTGACATAATGAATTTCTCTAGTAATAACTCTGCTATTATAAATTTAGTTTCATTAATTGCTGCTATTATTGCAGCAGTTGTTGTCTCTTTTTATTTATTTAAGCATGATGCTAAAGAGCAAGAGTATAATATCATAAAAAGGGCATTATCTGAAGATGAAAGATCAATTTTAGAAGAGATAAAAAAGGCTGACAGCATAACACAGGACTCGCTGAGATTTAGGCTAAATTGGAGCAAGGCAAAAGTCTCAACAATTTTGACAAATCTTGACAAAATGAATTTAATTCAAAGAGAAAGGACTGGAAAAACCTATAAAGTATACTTGCAAAAAGGCAAAAGATAATGGTTTTAAACGGTTTAAGCGGCAAAATAGTTATAATTGCTCCGCTATTCAATATTTGGTGATATAACATGAAAAAAATAATGTCGATATTAATGTTGATATTTGGAATATTGTTGCTGAGTCTATTTTTAGTATCAGCCAATGGAGACCATGGGGCTATAACAGAAGAAGGTAAGAAATTGGTGGAGAGCAATGCCGATTGTGATGACCTTAGTGATGAGCAGCTTGAAACTATTGGTGAGTATTTTATGGAGCAGATGCATCCTGGGGAAGCCCATGAATTAATGGACAAAATGATGGGTGGAGAAGGCTCTGAGAGTTTAAGGCAGATGCATATTGCGCTCGCAAAAAGAATTTATTGCGATGATACAAGCGGAATGGCAAATTACGGCATGATGGGAATGATGATGGGTGGAGGAATGATGAATATGGCAGGAAGCAATATGATGGGTTATGGCATGATGGGAAACTTAGGATATGGCGTTGGCTATTGGAATTTTGTCAATATTCTTTATTTGATATTGTTAATAGGATCAATAATTCTAGTTTATTTTTGGATTATTAAATTATTTAGAGATTCAAAAAAGAAAAGGTGAAAATATCGCTAAAAATATAATAGGAATAATATTGAATTCAAACGAACCAGAAACAGTCTGGAATGCTTTTAGATTTGGAAATGAGGCATTAAGCAAGGAGCATACTGTAAAAGTTTTTTTGCTTGGCAAAGGCGTTGAAGTTGAAAATGTCAAAGATGAAAAGTTTCCTCTAATACGAGGGGCTATAAAAAAATTCATAAAAAACAATGGCATTGTTCTTGCTTGCGGGACTTGTTTAAAAATAAGGCAAAAAGAGATTAGCCTTTATCCTGTCTCCGCAATGGGAGATATGCTAAAAATTGTTGAGGATTCTGATAAAATATTAACATTTGGATAAAAGATGAGGATTGAAAAATGAAACTAAACAATGTAAACCCGGAAAAAGCCAGTGCTTTTGTTGAAGATGTCAAAAAAGATAAGAGCAAGGCATTGAAAGTTAAAAGGATAGAAGGAAATTGGAATTTAGAGGATGGAAAAGTCCAGTTTGCAGCAGCTTTAGAGCATCCTCAAGGATCCACTATTGTAGAAGCAGATAGTGCACCATTTATGGGCGGCTCAGGAATCAAGCCTGATCCCGTACAATACTGCCTTTTTGGACTAGCAGCATGTTTTGCCCAGACATTCGCATCAATTGCTGCAGAAAAAGGCATAAAGCTCAAACAATTAAAAGTTGCTGCTGAAAATAAAGTAAATCTGAGCAAAGCTTTAGGGCTAAGCAACGAGCCAATCGCTGAAAAGGTTATTTTGGAGCTAAAGGCCTCTGGAGAAAAAGGGGAAAATTTAAGCGAAGTCAAAAAATTAGCAGAACAAAGATGCCCGGGGGTTTATTGCTTAACCAATTCTATAAAATTGGAGATAAAATAATATTTTAAATTAAATAAATTGTGGGAATATGATTAAAAACCTAAAAGAAAAGTTAATCGGGGCTACTGGAAGCGTATCAGGAGCAGCAAGCATACTCGGCTCATGGCAAATATGCCACAATATATGCTTGGGCTTGATAGCAGCTTTAAGCCTGATAGGGGTAACTGTTGTAGGAATGCCTCTGCTGTTTTTGACTAAAATTGCGGTTCCGGTATGGAGCATAGCAGTACTATTATTAATAATAACAACCCTGATTTATTTGAAAAAACCCTGCATTTCAAGAAATTTGATTATAATCAACTCTGGACTAATTATTGCAGGAATTCCTTTTAAATCTTTGCAAAAATTTTCAGTGTTTTTTTGGACGGTTGGAGGTATTGTGGCATTTATAGGGATTTTCTTGTTTATTAAAGACAAAATGATGAAGAGGAAGCCACATGGGAAAAAATAATAGGGCAGGATTAGTAATATTTAATGATATAAATAATAAAAATATGGTAATGCCTGCTTTCAAAACCGTTTCAACAGGAAGCGCTGACAGCGGAGATGTGTTAATGGATTTAACGCCAAAAGGAATGGAAAACGGCAAATTTGCAGTTGATATCTCAGTTAATACTCATTCAGTTGATTTAAGCCAGTTCGACTTAATGCAAATAACAACATTGGATTATGAAGGAAAGGCAATTAAGCCTGCATCAGCGCCAAAATTAAGCGGGCATCATAGCTCTGGAGAGTTGATTTTCGACACAGGTAGTGAAATAAAAAACTTCAAAATAACAATTAAAGGAATTCCTGCTGTTGATGAAAGGATATTTGAATGGAAGCAATAATGTTACAAGACTAATTTGGTAGTAAAAATGGTAAGAAAAATTGTAGCAGGAGAGAAAGAGCATTTTGAGTGTAGGGAATGCAATTTTTTATATAATGAATTAGAATGGGCAGAGAAATGCGAAAAATGGTGCAAAGAGCATCATAGCTGCAGCATTGAGATAACTAAGCACGCAGTTAAACTCTAAAATGCCAAAAGACCCAATCTGCGGAATGGAAGTGGATAAGAAAAAAGCGAAATTTTCATTAGTCAGCAAAGGAAAAACATACTATTTCTGCAGCAAAAATTGCTATGAAAAGTTTTTGAATCGAAATAAACATTCAATATCAAAAAAAACATTAAACGAAAAATCATTAAAAAATAAAACAATAAAAAATAATAAATTTGAAATAAAAAAAGAATTAGAAGGAAACGAATCCATTAAAAAAATAATTCTTCCCGTCAAGGGCATGCACTGCGCTTCGTGTGCAATGAACATCGAAAAGTCATTGAAAAGGGTTTCTGGAGTGAAAAATGCAAACGTAAACTATGCTTCTGAAAAAGTCAGCGTGGAATATAATTCTAATCTAGCGAATGAATCCGATTTGGAAAATGCCATTAAAAATGCAGGCTACGATGTTATAAAAAATAGGGAAGATATTGACAGGGAAAAAGAGGCAAGGCGAAAAGAGATAGAAGGATTAAAGATAAAGTTTTTTATTTCCTTAGTGTTGGGGCTTCCATTGCTTTATTTTGTGATGGGGCCTCAGATTGGCTTAACCCTTCCTAACATTATAGAACGGAATTTAATCTTAATCCAGTTTTTTCTTACTACCCCAATAATGATTGTTGGCTATGAATTCTTTTTAAGGGGATTTAGGGCTGTAATAAAAAACAGGACAGCAAACATGGACACTTTAATAGCGCTTGGTACAGGCACTGCGTATATCTACAGCCTTGCTCTTTCAATATTTGCATTTTTGGGAAGCGAAGATTATACCGCGCATGACATGTATTATGAAATCGCAGGACTCTTAATAATGTTTATTTTGCTGGGCAAATACCTTGAAGCAATTGTAAAAGGTAAAGTATCAGAAGCGATAAGAAAGCTGTTAGGATTGCAGGCAAAAACCGCTACGGTAATAAAGAAAGGCAAGGAGCAAAAGATACCAATTGAGGAAGTTATTGTGGGGGATATAATAATTGTAAAGCCCGGAGAAAAAATTCCTGTTGACGGCATAATTATTGATGGACATAGTTCTGTTGACGAGAGCATGATAACTGGGGAAAGCATACCTGTGGAAAAAACAAAAGGAAGCAAGGTTATTGGAGCGAGCATAAACAAGACGGGTTTTTTTAAGTTTAAAGCTACAAAAGTTGGGAAGGATACAGTATTAGCCCATATAATAAAGATGGTTGAAGAAGCGCAAGGCAGCAAAGCCCCGATACAAAAGCTTGCAGACTTAATTTCATCTTATTTTGTTCCGGCAGTTGCAATTATAGGCTTAGTTTCAGCATTAATATGGTACTTTTTGGGCTTTGGGTTTGTTTTTGCATTGACAATTTTTATAGCAGTTCTAATAATAGCATGCCCGTGCGCTTTGGGCTTAGCAACTCCAACAGCAATAATGATGGGCACGGGCTTAGGAGCAAAGCAAGGCATATTATTCAAAAATGCAGAGAGCCTTCAAAAAGCAAAAGAAATAAGTATTATAGTTTTTGACAAGACAGGCACTTTGACAAAAGGAAAGCCTGAAGTTACAAACATAGTGCCAATTGAAAAAAATACAGAGCATGAGGTGCTGAAATTAGCGGCTATTGCAGAAAAAAGGTCAGAGCACCCTTTAGCGGAAGCAATCGTAAATAAGGCAAAAAAAGAAAAAATACCAATACAAGAGCCAAAGAAATTTAATTCCATAACGGGCAAAGGCGTGGAGGCTTTTTACAGGAATAATAAGATTTTATTGGGGAACAGGAAACTAATGCAGGATAATAAAATAAGAATAAGCGATATCGAAGGTGAAATAGTAAAATTAGAAAATGAAGGAAAGACGGTAATGCTCGTGGCCCAAAATAAAGCTCTTATTGGATTAGTAGCAGTTGCGGATACATTGAAGGAAAATTCCAAGGAAGCTGTAAGTGAATTGCATAAAATGAGGAAAGAAATAATAATGATAACGGGCGACAATCAAAGGACAGCGAATGCGATAGCAAAGCAGCTTGGCATCGATCGTGTTTTAGCTGAAGTCTTGCCTCAAGATAAGGCAAACGAAATAAAAAAGCTGCAGGGAAAAGGCAAAAAAGTGGCGATGGTTGGAGACGGCATTAATGATGCTCCTGCTCTTGCTCAGTCAGATTTAGGCATTGCCATTGGCTCTGGAACCGATATTGCAATAGAAACAGGTGATATTGTCTTAATAAAGAGTGATTTAAGGGATGTTGTCACTGCTATTGACCTAAGCAGATTCACATTGAGAAAAATCAAGCAAAACCTATTCTGGGCTTTCTTTTATAACACGGCAGGAATTCCGATTGCAGCAGGAATTTTGTATCCATTTACCGGGTTTTTATTAAATCCAATAATTGCTGGAATTGCAATGGCTTTTAGTTCCGTTTCTGTTGTAGGAAACACTCTGCTGATGAATTTTTACAGGAAAGCAATTTAATGCTGACATTGCGTGGTTTTTGACATAAATTTTTTCTATATTTCACCACCAAACTGTAGATAAAACCAAAAGATTTAAATAATGCAATTTGCATTGGTGTTGTAGCTGTCGGTTAAAAAATAATAAAATGACGCTTGCTGATATTGTCGCATCTGCTTTAAGAGGAAGACCTATTAGCAGGAGGACTTTTAATAGTGCTGCAGTTAGTTCTGGATTGACATTGGCAGCTTCTTCCTTAGCGGCTAGAGCTGAAGTTTTTGGTCCTTCTTACCTTATGGAAGAGGAATTTGATGGTATTAGTGGCCCTGCTATGATTTTT
>Ga0209541_10012272_pt1 | contig 13284 bp, 10 predicted proteins | sample RifCSPlowO2_01_FD_184027 | JGI IMG/M metagenome (GOLD analysis project Ga0209541, IMG submission 184027) | Groundwater microbial communities from Rifle, Colorado - Rifle CSP2_plank lowO2_0.1 (SPAdes) (version 2) | ecosystem: Environmental > Aquatic > Deep subsurface > Groundwater | place...
CGGCCGACGCGACCGCGGAACTGGTGCAGCTGCGCGAGGCCGAAACGCTCGCCGCCTTCGATCATCATGATCGAGGCATTGGGAATATCCACGCCGACTTCCACGACCGATGTCGAGACGAGGATATCGTATTCGCGGCTCCTGAATTTCCGCATTGCCGTTTCCTTCTCCGCCGGTTTCATCCTCCCGTGGATCATGCCGATGCGGAGATCCGAAAAAATTTCCTCCGCGAGTTTCTTGAGTTCGGTTTTGACGGATTTCACCTCGGCCCACTCGAGCTTCTGTTGGGACTGCGGCCGCCCGCCATTCGTATCATTGGCGTTCATTCGTGTATTCGTGTCGAGTGGTTCGATCTTCGGGCAGATGACGAACGCCTGCCCGCCACGCCGCACTTCTTCGCGGATGAACGCGTAGGTTGCCGCGCGCTCATTCGGGGCGACGACGCGCGTCTCCACTGGTTCGCGCCCGGGCGGCATCTCATCGAGCAGGGTGAGATCGAGGTCGCCGTAGATGGTGAGGGCAAGGGTGCGCGGGATCGGCGTTGCGGTCATGGAGAGATAGTGCGGGCGGATGCCTTTTGCTGCGGCTTTCCGCTGTTCGACGCCGAAACGGTGCTGCTCGTCCACGACCACGAATCCGATTCTCTTGAATTTCACGCGGTCTTCAATCAGCGCGTGTGTGCCGATGAGGATCTGGATGTCGCCGGACAAGCACCACTTGAGCAGTTGCGGTTTTGCGATATGGGTTGCGGCGCGGGGGTTTACTTTCGACGGGAATTTTTTTCCTTCGGAGCCGGTCAATAAACCGATGCGTATCTTGAACGCGCCGAGGCGTTTGATGAATTCGTCGAAGTGCTGGCGCGCGAGGATTTCCGTCGGCGCCATATACGCAACCTGGTATCCCTGGGCGACCGCGTTCAAGGCCGCGGCTGCCGCGACAAGGGTTTTCCCCGAACCGACGTCGCCTTCGAGGAGCCGCGCCATGGGATGGGGTTTTTCAAAGTCCTCGAGAATCTGCTCAACCGCTTTTCGCTGGGCGTTGGTAAGGGAAAAGGGAAGCGACGCGACAAAGCGCCGCATCAGATCGGTATTCTTGGGTATGCGGAACGTCGGTTCCTGCTCAAGTTTTTTTCGGTCGCGCTGGCGCGCAAGTTGGATATAGAAAATTTCCTCGAAGGAGAAGCGCTTCCGCGCGGCCTCGGCTTCGCCGATGGCTTTTGGCGCATGGATGGCGCGGATGGCGCGGTCGAAATTCGGGAGATGGTATTTGGCGCGGATGTCCTCGGGGATGGCGTCCGGGATGGTCGCAAGCGTCGGGAGCAGACGTCGGATTTGATACCGGAACCAGCGCGAGGTGATGCCATAGGATTCGGGGTAGATCGGGAGGAGCGTGTCGCCAGCGCCGTAGGTAAGCTCATCCTCTCCCACGAGCTCGAACGAGGGGTTGGTGATGACGAGCCCGGCCTTGTGGCGGCCGATCTTGCCCGAGAACCGCGCACGGGTGCCGGGTTTGAGGATATTCATGATATAGGGCTGGTTGAACCAGACAACGCCGAGGACTCCGGTTGCATCGCGCACCACGCCCTCGGCAATGCGGATTCTCTTCTTCCACGTTTTCTCCGTTTTGAGCCCGACCACCTCGGCGATGATGCTTGCTTTGTCGCCCTCTCGAAGGTCGCGTATCTGTTTCAAGCCGCCGAGCGATTCGTAGCGGCTGGGAAAATGGAAGAGCACGTCCTGCACCGTTTTGATGCCGATCCTGGCGAGGGCGGACTTCTGCCGCGGCGTAATGCGGAACGCTTGTTCTACGGGCTCTGTGAAGTTCATGCGGAGATGAGGGACTTGCATCTGTAATTACCAGGATTATACTACTCCCATGGAAGACCCGCGCGAAACATCGCTCGTATCCCTCGCAGTCATCGCGTTCGCCGTGGCGGTCGCGATGATGGGCTACCTCGTGGTTCACTCGCCTGAGTTCAGCGGCGGCTACTCGACCGCCACAGGCATCGGGGCGAATCGCTGAAGGAGGAACCGCCGCTCGATCCGGTGCCGCGCGGTATGCGGCGCGGTATTACTATCGGCGGGATGCCCGCGCAACGGGTCCACCACATCATCTCGACAGGCAATCAAGAGGGATCAACAACCGTAAACGAATAGCAACATGAATATTCTCATCATCCTCGCCAGCACCCGCGAAGGCCGCGCCGGGGAAAAGGTAGCCCAGTGGGTCGAGAAGCTGGCGATGGCGCGAAGCGACTTCGCGTCAGAACTCGTGGACCTCCGCGACTGGCCGCTCCCCTTTTTTACGAGCGCCGTCCCGCCGGGATCTCCGGACTACCAACCCGAGGGCCTCGTGAAACAGTGGTCCGAGAAAATCGCCTCGGCCGACGGCTTCCTCGTGGTCACGCCCGAGTACAACCACGGGTATCCGGGTGTGCTCAAAAACGCGCTTGACCATCTCTTCCGCGAGTGGAACCGGAAACCCGTTGCATTCGTATCGTACGGGGGAGCCGCAGGCGGCGCGCGCTCGGTGGAGCAATTGCGCCAGGTTGCGGTCGAGCTCCAGATGGCGCCGGTTCGGGAAGCATTGCACATCGCCGGCATCGGGAACGCATTGGGCGAGGACGATTCTCCGAAGGATCCTTCCGCCGCAAAACGCCTCGCCGCGATCTTCGACGAACTTGCCTGGTGGGCGACCGCGCTCAAAGCGGCGCGACAAGCCGGATAATCGGCCAAGACCTGCGAAACGCGTATCGCCGATTCGAAGCCGACGCGAACAAACGCGCGCGGAAAGTATTCTCATATTCTTAAGATTATGAGAATAGCGGTTCCGTATCCACGGTAGCAAACGAAAATCCCCCGATGTACATCGGGGGATTTTCGCGTAGTGACGAGATGCCTGGTGTTTATTTCACCATCTCCTTCAGCTGCTTGGCGGCGCGGAATTTCGGCGCCACCTTTGCCGGGATCTGGATTTTCTGCTGGGTCCGAGGGTTGATACCCTCGCGCGCGGCGCGGCGCGAGACCTTGAAGACGCCGAATCCAGCGACCTTCACCTGCTCGCCCTTCACCATCATCTTGGTGATATTGTCGAAAATCATGTCCACAATCTCCTGGCCCTGCTTCTTGGTGCCGCCGGTGTGGTTGGTGACGAGCTCCGCGAGCCACTTCTTGTCTGGTTTTGCCATGGGAATTCGCGAGAAATACGTTTATCGAACGACCTTTGGGGGATGTGTGCGGCAATGTGCGAAACGAACGGGCTTCCCGCTGCACCCCGAACCTATCACGAAAACCCGCCATAAATCAAAGGGTTTTCAACACCCTGTTGAAAACTCCATATTCCATAGTTGTTGGAAGGAAGGAACACGCGAAAAATCGGCTCAAAAAGCCAATTTTTCGCAGAACAACATTGGAGGGTCAGAAGCAACCGCCCTGCCGGGCAAACCCGGTAGTACAACACTGGTATTGCGATATGCCCTCACTGACGCAACCCTCTCGCATCCACTTCTTTCACCGACATCCGAACGGTAGTACTACCGGGCAAATTCCACGACCCGATTTTCTCGGATGACGTTCACCTTGATTTCGCCCGGATACTTGAGCTCGCTCTCGATGCGCGTCGCGATGGCCTTGGCCATGGTCCGCGCCTCGACATCGCTCACCTTCTCGGGGGTGACGAAGATGCGGATCTCGCGACCGGCCTGGATGGCGTAGGATTTCTCAACGCCCTCGAACGAATTCGCGATGGCTTCAAGGTCGCCGAGGCGCTTCAAATAGTTCTCGACGCTGTCGCGGCGCGCGCCGGGGCGCGACGCCGAAACCGCGTCCACGGTCTGGACGATGACGCTCTCGAGGGTTTCATACGGATACTCCTCGTGGTGCGACTGCATCGCCTGGATGATGCGGATATCCGCACCGAACTTCTGGAGGATGCGGCGTCCGATCTCGACGTGCGTTCCCTGAACCTCGTGATCCACGGCCTTGCCGATGTCGTGCAGGAGCGCTCCTTTTTTCGCGATGGCGACGTCGCCCCCGAGCTCTTCGGCAAGCATTCCGGCCATGTGCGCCATCTCGATCGAGTGCTGGAGGACATTTTGGCCATAGGAGGTGCGGAACTTGAGGCGGCCGAGGAGCGAGAGCAGCCGCTCGTCAAGGTCAAAGACGCCGATTTCGAAGGCGGCGTTCTTGGCGGCTTCCTTGATCTGCTTCTCAATCTCGGCGCGGGCCTTGTCCACGGTCTCCTCGATGCGCGCGGGCTGAATGCGGCCGTCGGCAATCAGACCCTCGAGGGCCATCTTGGCGATGTGGCGGCGCACCGGATCGAACCCGGAGATGACGATGGCACCCGGCGTGTCGTCCACCACGATTTCCACGCCGGCCGCGCGTTCGAGCGCCCGGATGTTGCGCCCCTCGCGGCCGATGATCTTGCCTTTCACGTCGTCGCTCGGGATCGCGACCGTGGTCGTGGTGACCTCTGAGGTGGTCGCGGTGGCGACGCGCTGGATGATGGTCGCGAGGATGGATTTCGCCTTGCGCTCGAGCTCCTCGATGCCGGTCGTCTCGAGCTTGCGGATGCGCGTCGCGAGGTCTCCCTCCGCATCCTTTTCAACCCGTTGCATGAGGATATCGCGGGCTTCGGTCGCGGACATCCCGCTCACGCGCTCAAACTCCTTATCCGTCGCGGCTTTCACGCCTTCGACCGCGGCCTTGATCTCCTTTACCTTCTCAATGCGATCCGCGAGCTCCTTTTCGCGTTCATCCACCTGCATCATCCGCTTGTCCGCAAGCGATTCGCGTTCGTGGATACGCTCTTCGGAACGCTTCAGTTCCCGTTCCCGCTCCTTCAGTTCGCCTTGCGCCTCCTCAATAACCTTTACCGCTTTGGATTTCGCATCGAGCAATATCTCCTTCGCTTCCTGGCGGGAATCCTCGAGCAATTTTTGGACGCGACCTTCGGCGGAATTGCGCCGCCGCTCGGCGATGAGCTTCGAGAAGAAATACCCGATGACGAAGCCCACGGCGAGAATCACAATGAATCCTCCGACAATGGGGAGTGACATATATTCGTATTGCCCACCGAATCCGATCGGCGGTAATGGGAACGCTACCTCACGCGGAGGCCACGACGATGATTGCGAGTTTCCGTTTGCCTGATGAGAGATGAGTCGGCCAATCGCATACGGAGAACCAGAAAGCAAAGGTGTTTGGTCCCATGGGGCGAGGACGGTTCGGTCGTGACGGCCAGGCGGTCGCAGGTTTCCAATACCCCGGAATTCGGCGCGATTAAACAAAAGAACATCTCGAGCATACCGCCGGGGAGGGAGCGTGTCAACATGCTCGCGTGGGCTCATTCGAGTTCGAAAATACGTGCCGATACGACGCGGAACAATAGTACGGGACGCTATAATATAAATTGAAAAAGCCCGTCCAGAGGGCCGTGCGTTGCCGCTCTGGACGGGACTCGGATTGCCGGATGCTGCGAGGGCGCACCGGCGGGCTCTCTTTACCCTGCCGGGAGAGGACTCGCCTTCCGATTGGTCTCCTCATCCGACACAGACAACTCGAGGTTGTCCGGCAGAGGAACACAATCACCCGCCAAGACATCCCCGAACAACTTTCGCCGGTATGGCAGATACTCCCTGACGTGATCAATCTTCCGTATCCCGATACCTCCGGACATCGGGTGCCGGCCGAGCACGCCGCTCATCCAGTTGAACACGGCCGTTTCCATGCTGCTCATGACCCTCCCGGGTCTCATGCCATAGCGTCGGACCGCCTTCCCAAAAGCGCGATCAAGACGATAAAACCTGCAGTAACACTCAAACAGGAGCCGCCGCAGTTCATCCGGGGGAAGACGCGGATGGCGCCAGACGAGGTGCGTGGTGTCATAGCGGTCCAGATTCGGCTCGACGAGAAGCCCTTGCCGCCGGAAGTCCCCATACTGCTCCGTTCCCGGGAACGGGGTGAGGACGTAGAACGATGCCGCGTCGGGATCCAAGGCAAGAAGCCTGTTGACGTGCTCACGGATGTCGGCGCGATCCTGATTCGGAAATCCGATGATGCTCGAGAAGTGGGACTTTATACCGTGTCGCCGGCACGCATCAACGATCCTCCGATACGTTTCCGGCCGGTTCTGGGCTTTGTGAGCCGCTATGAGCGTCTCCCGGTCAAAGCTTTCCGCTCCCACGAACATCTGGAAGCAGCCCGCCCGCGCCATGAGCGCGATGAGGTCCTCCCGTCCTGCGATCTGCGTATCGCATTGGCAGAAGAACCTGAGGCCAGTCCTTGCCTCGATCATGGCCTCCATCAGCTCCCTCGCCCCGGGGTACTTGTTCATGTTATCCGAGGTGAACATGACAATCCTCACGCCGGCGTTCTTGGCCGCGCGAAGGGTTTGGATCGTGGTATCAACCGGCTGGCTGCGCACCTGCCGCCCGGCGATCTTGATCACCGAGCAGAAATTACAGCGGAATGTGCAGCCGCGCGCGGGGTAGACCCCTATCATGGGCATCGCGTATCGTTTGAGTTCCCCCTTCGTAGGCGGCACCAGAACTGACGCATTGAGTTCCTTCGCCCACCGCTGACCCTCGCCGTACACATCTTGCAACTCGCCCTTCGCAGCGTCGCCGATGACCGTCGGCCAAACTTGCTCGGCTTCTGCCAACGCGAAGCTGACGCCTCTTCCCTGTAAATCCTTGGTATCACAGGTCATGGGATGGGGGCCGCCGATAATGGCGAGACACCCATGCGCAACCGCGAATGCGGCGAGATCAAGGGCCCGCTGGAACTGATGGCTCTGGACGCCGACAAGCGCGACCAGGGTCCTGTGGTCGCTCGAGCCGCTGAGGAGATGCATGAATTCCTCGGGCCGGTAGACGTACTCGTCCACCCATGAGACGCGCACGGGCGCGCCCGATGCTTCGGCGGGAGTCATGCTCATGATATGTCTGCCTGTGGCATTGGGCATGAATCCCTTCCAGAAGCGTTGTACGAATCCGTCCGGGTTGTACTTGGACGGCTTGATCAGGATCACCTCGAGATGCCTCATTGGATTCACTCCCTCCTATTCTGTTTTTGTGGAGCTGGTTCCTCAATATGTATAATACCCGCCACTCAAAAGATCAAGAAATGAGAAGTTCTGCGACGAGGACTCCGCCGGGCCCCAAAACGCAACACGCCCCGATATGGATCGGGGCATGGCGCATTTACGGATACATCCCGTGACCTTTGATACCGAATTATACCGAACGCTCCACGCGCCGGTTTCCGGCGGCGGCGAGCGCGAGGAAGTCCGCGAGGTCCGCGGAACGGCGGCGAAGGGCGTGGCGCGCATCGCGCACGAAGAACGCGAGCAACACGGCCCAGACCGCGACGAGAAGCTGCGATTGAATGCTTTTCACGAAGAAGTTATCAATGAAGAATTGAACAAACGCGGTCGCGCCGTCGCTCGCCTGGAGCGCGTTCAAGAGGATCTGCCGCACCGAGATATGGGTGAATACGCCGGCCGCGACGCCGACCACCAACACCGCCTCAACCGCCAAAAGCGGCGCAACGCTCTTCCAGAACCAAACGCCATACACGCGCCGCATGATGCGGCGCTTGAGGTCGAGATGGAGTGCGGGGGAGTGAATAGTGGCCATGCGATTTACGAAGTGAACTTGTTTCTGAATACATTCCGCGCCCGGAACAGCTTCATTTTCAGGGCTCCGACCGTGATGCCCTCTTCTCGGGCAATGGTGCGGTAATCCTTATCTTCCAGGTAATAGGCCGCAAGGAGCGACCGCAAATCCTCGGGAACAACCTCTAGTACCGAGCGCACAATCTCCTCGGTTTCGCGGTCAAGCGTCGCCTGGCGAAAGGCGTCCCGGGCAAGACCCGCGGTTGGATCAACCTCCTCCGGCATCGGCAGTTCGCGGCGGCGGAGGCGGTGGTAATGGGTGATGGCGGTGTTAAGAACAATCTTATACGCCCAAGACGAAAATTTCCGATCCTCGCCCTGTCGGAATTTGCTTGCGTAGCGGTAGATTTTGATGAACGCGTCCTGCACCACGTCCTCGGCCTCGCTGCGATTCCGCACCACGCGCTCCGCGCACCGGAGGAACGGCGCCTGGTAGCGGTCAATGAGGAGGCCGAACAGGCCCGGATGTTCCTGGCTCGAGGCAAGGATAACCTCGTCGGCGATAACAATACCGGCCGAAGCGTTCGCGTCAGCGGGATCATCGAGGGTGAGGTATTCGCGGGTCATGGGGAGAGCGGGGACGGTATCGGGTAATCCTTCTGCACCTTCATACGTAGCAGAGCGAGAAGGAAGTTTCAATGAGGTGTGGATCATGGTAGAAACCCGGTCAATTCGGGAGACCGACACGGATACGCATATCATATCAAGAAAAGCCGCCATTGAGATTCTATTCATCAATGGCGGCTCGTACGGAGCGCTAGGCCTTCTTCGGCTTCGTCGGTTTCCGTATGTTCTTCTTCGCGGAAGCATTCACCCGCGAAGTCGGAGCGCTGGAACTACCTTTGTTGATGTTCGGCATGGCGGCTACCTCCTCGGCTTGGCCGGATTGCGAACGCCGCTCTTCGAGGACGTGTTGGTCCGCGAGGTCGGCGCACCGGCACTTCCCTTGTTGATGTTCAAGTGCCTCACCTCCACTCTATTCGCCAGCTCGTTCTCGGAGTCCGGCGAAGTATTCGAGTTCGCTCATGTAGCGAGCCGCACCGAAGCGTTCCCACCAGTGATGCGCCGCGCGTTGATACGCGACGGGGTAGTCCTCTCGCGACGTGAGAGCGGCTATGGTGTATGCGGCCTTCTCCCCCGTGCCCCGGCGCAGTTGTTCGAGCGTGAATTTCTGGGCATGAGCAACACGGTTCACCCCGTCAGCGTCCACAAAAAACGCTTCGTGCGGCCAGATCGAAACGGGGAAAAACGACACAACAACGCCTTCGACTTCGAAAATCACGTTGCCCTCGACAAAGGTCTTTACTGATTCGTCGGTTAGGGCTCCCCATAGTGCGCGACTTCCCACCGTCCGCTCGAGTTTCTTCAAATCCTCGAGCTGGAAGAGTTTGAAGAACACGCGCTCCGACCCATAGCGCTGGAAGACACGCACGAGTTCGCTCCACGCATGCCCGAATTCTTCGTCGTCGAGTTCGATCGCGAAGTTCTCGGATCGTTCCGGAGACATCGGACAGTAATGCATCTCGTCGGCGAGCTTGTTCTCGAAGACGAAGTCGACGAGACCTCCGATATCGCCGAAGTTTAGCCGCGTGAGCGTCATGAGCGCGGATACCGTCCCTCCACTCTCGTACGGGACAACCACTTGCCGCGCATGTTTGAAGCCATTCATCACGACATTCCAAGGCGACCATGCGCCGTGAAGTCGTCCCTGCGGATCGCGCTGACGGTTGTGCGCCTCCTCGAGCCCATCCACGGAAAGATCGAGCCAGTTGAAGCGAAACCCGAGCCGTGCGAGTTCGTCGAGGTAGGCGACGTATGTCCCGTTGTCGATCAGCGAGATGTCGATATCCGGCCGCAGCTCGCGAACGCGCTCGAGGATATCGAGATGCCACGCTCGCAGAATTCGTCCCCCGTGGATGAGGACGGGGCGACGAAAGAATGGAGGATCGTTCTCACGAGGAAGCTGCCGGATGACGTTCAGGAGAATCTCGGGAAGCCCGCGCTTTTCAGAAATCAAGCGAGAGCTTCGCTCCGGACCGTAGACACAATGTTCGCACTGCAGGTTGCAGGCCCGCTCGAGGGTTACTTCAAGCGTCGCCGGCACTTCGGACTGCAGAGATGCGATCATGTCACCGCAAAGCTCTGCTGCGCTGATCGGCGAATTTTGCGGGCTAATACAGGATGCGTACCAAGCGTCTATTGCGCTGAGCCGGCCTTCCCCCATCTCGAGTCACCCCCTCGCCTGGGTTTTCAAGGTGCGGCTAATTTATACAATACTTTTATAATATGGTCTATTTTCTGACTCTATAGGTATCAATAAAGTCATTTATATAAGCCACTTTACGGATATTTTCTGCAAGTAGTCAGATTATTTGACTTTTTATATAAGCCGGATTATAATTGTGGTATATGGAAATCGGAGATGCGCTCCAAAAATTAGGATTCAATGCAAAACAATCCCTCGTTTATGCGGCCCTTCTTGAACTTGGGCCATCGACTGCCTATGCAGTTGCACGCAAGAGCGGGGTTAAGCGCCCAACCGTATATGTCCTGTTAGAGGAGTTGAGAATGAAAGATGCTGTACTAAAAATTCCCCACGCAAAGAAGCAAATTTTCACCGCGAAATCGCCCGATGAATTGGTCGCGCGAGCACTGGACGAAATCCGAGAAGTTTCTGGGATTCTGCCAAAACTCCGGGCACTGATGTCGAAAGAAAATCGCCCCAAGATTTTCTATTTCGAAGGGATCGATGAACTCAAGCAATTGCTTTGGCGCAACCTCTCGACAATGGATGGAAAGGAAATAGTCGGTTTTTATGCATACAATGCCGGACTATCGAAAAAACTTCTCCATGTAATTGAGGGATATAACGAGTACTTAAAAAATCATCATATTCGAGTACGAGGTATTGTGCCGGATCATCCCTCCTTGAAACAATATCGACAAACGGATGAGGAATATGACCGTTCAAATGTGATTGTTCCTTTTTCGCAATACAACTCGAAAATATCGCTGGATATGGGAGAGGATTTCGTTCGCATCCTCGCACTGCCGGATCAGCAAGGAGTGATAATTGAAAATCGGGATGTAGCCGATGGAATGCGGCAAATTTTCGAAATGATTTGGAAATGCCGCTCCGAGCCCGTGCAGGGGAGCAAACCAGAAGAGGTAACATGACACAAGCTATCCGAAGATTTGCTACACTTGGCCCATGCCATCCATCCCGAAACCGGTGCTGCTCGTGGTGCTCGACGGATTTGGTTATTCGCCTTCTGAACGGGGGAACGCCATCCGCGAAGCCAAGACCCCGAGCATTGATGCAATCGAGCGCTCCTTCCCCCTGACTACGCTCCAGGCGTCGGGAGTCGCGGTCGGGCTCCCGTGGGGGGAGCCGGGGAACTCCGAGGTCGGGCACTTGACCATGGGCGCCGGCCGTCCGATCTACCATCATTTGCCGCGGATCATCGTCGCCATCCATGACGGGACGTTCTACGAAAATCCCGCGTTCAAGAAAGCGACCGATCACGTCGCCAAAAACGATTCGGCGCTCCACATCATCGGCCTTGCCTCGTCCGGGTCGGTTCACAGCTACACCGAGCACCTCCAGGCGCTCCTCGAACTTGCCACCCGCGCCGGTCTCAAACGCGCGTACCTGCACCTTTTTGCGGACGGCAAGGACGCGGCCCCCCAAGAAGGCCGCTCGTTCTTCGCGCGCATCGAAGAGCGCATCGCTGCAAAGCACCCGAACGTGACGATCGCCTCGGTTATCGGGCGGTTCTACGCCATGGACCGCGACGGACAGTGGGCGCGGATTCGAAAGGCCTACGAACTTTTCACCGAAGGAACGGGAGCGTCCTTCGAGGACCCGATACGGTACCTCGAGAATTCCTACGCCGCCGGTACCTTCGACGAATTCGTGGAGCCGGGGTATTTCGCGCGGGACGGGAAGCCGGTCGGGCGCATTGCCGCGAACGACGCGATCATCTTTTTCAACTTCCGCGAGGATTCGATGCGGGAGATCGTGCAGGCCTTTGCGAAGGAGGATTTCGCCGGATTCCCGCGTAAACGCCTTCGCAACCTCATGATCGCGACGATGACTGAATATGATAGTTCTCTCGCGGGCGTTACCGCCGCGTTCCCGCCGCTTGAGATCCACTGGCCCCTCGCGCGGGTGCTCGCCGTCACCGACAAGACGCAGTTGCATATCGCCGAATCCGAGAAGTACGCCCATGTAACCTATTTTTTCAATGGCGGGGTGGAAACGCCATTCCCCCACGAGGATCGCATCCTCGTCCCGTCGCTCTCGGTGCCGCATTTCGACGAGCATCCTGAAATGCGAGCGCAAGAAATAACCGACCGCGTGCTCGAGAATCTCGGTCGCTACGACTTCATCCTTGCGAATTTCGCGAACGCCGACATGGTCGGCCACACCGGAAACTACCCGGCAATCGTCCGCGCCATCGAGTCGCTCGATGCGGCGCTCGGCAAGCTCACGGACGCGATTCTCGCGCGGGACGGCGCGATGATCTTGACCGGCGACCACGGGAACGCCGAGCAGAAGATCCACCCCTACACCGGAGAGGCCGTAACCGCGCATACCGTGAATCCCGTGCCATTTATACTCGTCGGAAAACGGTACCGCCGCGCATCGCCCCGAACCGATGCCGAATTGCGCGAAGCCATGCGCGAGCCCGCCGGCATCCTCATTGACGTCGCGCCGACCGTCCTCGCGCTCATGGATCTCCCGAAACCCGACGAAATGACCGGGCGATCGCTGCTTGGGACACTCCGTTGACGACGGGAGCTTTGCTTCATTGAGGGGAAACCGCCCGCGCTTCGCGCGGGCGGTGCCAATAAGAATTTCGAGTTTTCCCGTGGCAGCAAAATCGGGAATTCTCGAAGTGAATACTACTTGAGAAATTTGAATGTCGAACTCATTTTTCTTACGGTGTCGATATTGTCGCCAAACACCGTCGATTCCAATCCATAACCAAACACGTTTTTAACCGAGGCGATGAGAATAAATTGTTTTGAGTTTTGCCCGACAGAAATTATTTCTCTTGCGGCTACATTGTTCAGTGTCGTGTCTTTCCAGCTTCCGCTAAGATAATCAAAATATTTTATGAATTTATCCAATGTCGTTTGGTTGGGATATACCTTAAGCGTGACGAGCGGTTTCGAGTTAATGGTATTAGCGATCCCGAATGCAACATAGAAAAAGCCGCCGGTTTCGCTCCAGTAACCTTTTGCGGTCCAATCCGATGGATATTTTATATCAAAACTGTAAGCATCGTTTCGGTAGTTTTTCCAAAACGCCATTTCGGGATCCCCGATCGGCGTTGGAAACACCGTCGTTCCTGTTTGCGTAGGAGTCGGCGTTGACGATTCTGCCGTTGGCTCCGACTTTTCGACAAGTGCAAAGTATCCAGCAGCTCCGGCGAGTATGACTACAACGGCCACAACCCAAGCAATACTCGAAAATCCTTTTTGATACATATTCTTCTGTTTAATGACGCTCCGCGCTGCAGAGCAGCGCGGTATCAAGCGGAAAGATTTATATTGAGAAACCTGCGGTTTCTCAAACTCTTCCCTGCAAGGTAACCACGC
>Ga0209541_10012273_pt1 | contig 13282 bp, 11 predicted proteins | sample RifCSPlowO2_01_FD_184027 | JGI IMG/M metagenome (GOLD analysis project Ga0209541, IMG submission 184027) | Groundwater microbial communities from Rifle, Colorado - Rifle CSP2_plank lowO2_0.1 (SPAdes) (version 2) | ecosystem: Environmental > Aquatic > Deep subsurface > Groundwater | place...
CGTATATCAATGTGGGAACCGTACCGCAAACCGACACAGGTGTTCAGGGCGAGTAGCCCAAGGCGAACGAGTGAGAGATCCTCAAGGAACTCGGCAAAAAAGCGACCGTACGTTAGCAATAAGGTCTGCCTTGCCGTGCGCAGCACAGAAATTCGAAGCACGAAATCCGAAATCCGAAACAAATCACAAGCACGAAATTCAAAATTCCAAACGAGCCGTTTGAGATTTGGGTTTTATGATTTGAATTTTGTTTCGAGTTTCGATATTCGGATTTAGAGTTTCCGCGCTGTGCGCGGTTAGGCCGCAGTTAAAATTTCCCAAGCGACTGTTTACCAAAAACACAGCTCCCTGCGAACTCGTAAGAGGATGTATAGGGGGTGATGCCTGACCAATGCCGGTAGGTCAAATGTGGTCGGTCTTTTGCAGCAATGCAAATTGCTGGCACTACATAAGCCCCGGTCAATGTCGGCGATAACTATAAGATGATTGTAGTTATAAAATTCAGCTATTTGCTGGAAACTCTGCGCATATCAAGGTACCGCAAGGTGATAATCTTTGATCGATGATCGAGCCGCAAGGCCTGGTCGAGCAGACAATCAGCAGGGAAGATTCTTGATTGTTGGAAAGTGCGAAAAAGTGAAGCGAAGGAGAAGGACGATGAAAGACATCGGAAAATTGCTGCCGGGGAAGACGATCCAATCGGTCGTTCTTCCCGACGACGTTCCAGCAGATGGAAATCCGTATCAGGTTGAATTCCAATTCACCGACGGATCGTCCGTTACCATCGTTGCGGTGGATAGCGTCGGAGACAAGGGCGAGTTCGAGACCGTGTATGAGTCTCCCGATCCGATTCCGAGTCTGTAGCAGAACAGCTCGATCACATCGAAAGTTCTTTAAGCGGGCAAGTTAGCTTGCCCGTACTTTCCAACAATCAAGAAAACCCTCAGAGACTACACGCTGAACTCGCCTCTCTTAATTGAGCAATTAATTAAGATAGTCGAGATGATATAGTCCGGCCTCTATGGCGACATAGAGAGTTGCTCGTAGCTACTGTTAATTCGCGAGCAGATTAACAAAGGAGAATCGTCCTAAGGTCGGCCACATTTACAGAAATGTTAAGTGTGTCCGAAGATTGGGACGGTTCGACCTAGAAAAACGCTACCTCGTCATTCAGTAATGGATGATAGATCTTAAAATATACGCGGCTCAGATGAGAGGCCATACGCCGCGCCTCCCGCAAGGGAAGAAGACATGGTCCAAGGTTAGGATAACTTGAGCGAAATTCCTAGAAGACTGGGACCATTGCCTGAAATTAGGGCACATGGAAAATTCTGCTATATGCGGGAAAGTCCGGTAGTATCTGGAGCTACTTATGCACATGACTGGCCGAAGCTACTTGAGCTTTGTCTGGTAAAATATGTGTATGAGTAAAAATGCTTCCAGTGGTTCCGACGTGCGTCGGAAGCCGGGTAATCCGCAGGAAACGTTGAAAGAAGACAACTTCTACTACGCTGGATTTTTTGCAGCCGAGATGACATGCTCTGTCATCAAAGCGGCAAATTATAATCCAGTGGGACATTACTACTACGCCGTTGATATCACTGTAACGAATGCCGACAAGGCACTGCTGCAGAATATCAACGAAGTGGTAATGAAAGGAGGTGGAATAATCAGTCCGGTGAAAGGTGCTTACAATCTAAGCGCGCGAGGTAAAAATCGCGTGCGGGTTGTCCTCGACTTTCTTAACCGGTATCCGATTATCATTGGTAATCTCGCAAAAAATCGCGTCGCACTCTTGAAAGAAGCATTTGCCTATCTCGAAGAGCGTCGCGGCGCAAGCGAACACCAAAAGAAGATTGAAGTAATGGACGGTATACGAAAGAAACTGCGAGCGATAAAAGAAATCGGTGCAGTTGATAGATTGTATGCTCAAGAACCTGTCAGTCGAGATGCTATCGGGCATTTCTTGGCAGGAATTCTGGACGGGGAAGGCTCTTTCGGATTCAAAAAGAGCAGAGACCGCCTACAGCCGTATTTCGCAGCAGCTATGAAAGATCGAAAGATCATCGAGTTGATGCAAGAATTTCTGCAGCACGGAAACGTGCGACACAGAAAAGATGGCATATTCCATTACGAAATCAATCATTCCAAAATACTTCAAAATGTTTGTACGATGTTTCTCACGAAATATCCGCTGCGTCATGCGCGGCAACGTGAGCGACTGCAAACAGTTCAACGGCTCCTCAACGACTACACGCAGAACTCCACGAAGCTCATCAATCCGATGCTGTTTCGGGAGATGATATAGTCTGAACTGCATGGCGACATGCAGAGTTTGGCTCGCGCCAAACCGCTTTGCGAAAGCAAAGTCACTATTTTCGAAGCTCATGAAAATAGAAAGTAACAGGTTTGTGTCTGGTAAGTTCAGACGCGCACGAATGGTATAACGACTTGGGAACTGTCTCGAGGATTTGCTCGGTGAAAATACAAGGGCGGTGAAGATGCCGCCTTCCTGCAGCAAGACGAAAAGACCCCAGAAGCTTTACTGTAATTTGGTATTGGATATACGGGTGCGTTGCGTAGAATAGATGGGAGACTTTGAAGCGAGAATCTCGGTTTTCGTGGAGTCGCCAGTGCAATACCATCCTACGTTTCTGTATATTCTAACCTCTTGGGAGAAACCCAAGAGAGACAGTACTTGATGGACAGTTTCGGTGGGGCGCTGTCCTTGATATCTTGCAAGGCAAGATCGCAGATTCACGCAGAAAGAATTCTCGCAGATAGACGCAGATACTCATCTGCGTTCATCAGCGTGTATTTCATGCGCACATCTGCGTTCGAGCGAAGCGAGAAAGCGCCTATGGCCGTTATCCGCGGCCGGAAAAATAAAAGGGGGACCTGTGTGAGTAATCGCACAGAGCAAAATTGGCTGTATCGGTGAATATCTCTCGCGAAAGAGACGATACCGAGGGAAGTCGTAATTGACCCCGTAGAGACTACACGCCAGTCAACCGTATCGCGGTTGATGATATAGTCCGACCTTCATGGTGACATGGAGAGGCGAGCAGAAATGTCTCGCCCGCGTATCCAATCCGCGTTCATCTGCGTGAATTTCATATCCGCGCATATCCGCTGATTGGTACGAAGCAACAATGATGCCTAAAAAGTAACGGAGGAGCCTATTATGGTCAGCTAGGCGCGAATGGAAACCGTGCCGATAGTGCATTGGCATAAGCTGGCTTGACTGCGAGTCGTACATGACAAGCAGGCGCGAAAGCGGAGCAAAGTGAACCGACGGTCCGCATTAGATGCGGCCGAAGATTAACGGATAAAAGTTACTCTGGGGATGGATCCTGAAATAAGGATCTTGTTGTCCTCTCTCATAGTAATATGAGAGTAATAAAGATGGCTTATAACGGTGGACCCGAGACGGTCTTTCCCAGTGTGAAAATGCTGGGTTCTAGTTCTCGAGGAATACCGTGGGAAGTCGGGAGACTTCAAAGAACAAACATACTGTGAATCTAACAAAACAACAGCAAGCGATTCTCGTCGGCACAGTGCTTGGCGACGGATACTTGCAAAAAACTGGATCAAAAAACGCACGATTGCGACTCGAACATGGAGGACGCCAAAAGGAATATCTGCTCTGGAAAGGAGCACATTTCCCTAGGTTCTTCAATGGCGAGCCTGCATACATCGAGCGTGTACATCCGAAAACAAAACAAACATATACCTATTGGCGGTGGCAATCGCACTCGACTCCGGAATTAGGGAAGTGGCATGCACTGTTCTATATGGGCGGTGCAAAACATATCCCCAAAAATCTGGCAGAGCTTTTGCGGGAGTCAATGGCACTCGCAGTATGGTATATGGACGATGGGTTTTACGACCCGAAACAAAAACACAGTTTTATCTACCTTGGGCGCGTCTCGCGCGAAGAGGCGGATACAGCACGTGATGCGATTGAGAAGAATTTCTCACTTGCGCCGCGAGTATACGACAAGAAAGAAAAAGGGTTCGCTCTCTTCTTTTCTGTCGCAGAAACGAGAAAGTTACATGCGCTCATTCGAGAGCATGTACATGAATCGATGCATTATAAACTCTCCCTGACCCCGTAACGACTTGCTCCCTTGCGGAGCGGAGTATGTAATCGGCCTGACATTGCCGATGCATGCTAATACGCCATACATCCGCGCTAAGCGCGTGATGAAGATATAGTCTAAATTACGAAAGTAAATTGAACAGGCTGGTACCGCCTAAGAGTCCAAATCGACGGCGGTGTTCGGCACCTTAAATCGGGGTGCGACGTAAGTAATTACGTAGCTTGGCTGACACATGGGACCAAGAACCACCATGTGTTTAGTTCAAATCGTGGCTTATAACGGTGGACTCCATAGTACAATTAAGTGCTGTGGACAATACCGTGGGAAGTTTAACTCAATTACAGCGATCGATAATTATCGGTAGTCTCTTAGGTGATGGCTACTTGAGGATCGTTCCGCACAGAAAGAATGCATTTCTCGAAATCAATCATTCGTATTCGCAAAAAGAGTATGTTGATTGGAAGTTTGAGATGTTGAAATCTATCTGCAAGAGCGGTCCAAAGATGCGAAATGGAAATGGTATGCGAGTTGCGTATCGTTTTACGACGCGTCAAATGCCGGAAATCACTGCATTGTTTCGGATGTTCTATGCGAGCGGCAAGAAACAAATTCCGACCAATGTACTATTAGATCCGATAATGCTTGCTGTATGGTTCATGGATGATGGAAGTAAGTGTAGCGTAGAGAGTGTATATCTCAACACTCAGCAATTCAGTCTTGAGGATCAGGAAAAGTGCAGAGCTATGCTTTTGCAACTTGGGATTGAAACAACTCTGAATAGAGACAAGGAGTATCTTAGGGTGAGGATCAGAACATCTTCAATCCCAATACTTCACAATATTATCTCTTCGCACATAGTTCCATCCATGACATACAAATTGGGTTATAACCCCGTAGAGACTCAACGAATATTCGTTGGAATTCCTGCATAAGCAGGAGTTAACACGCCACTTCCTTTCAATTGATCGAAAGGATAATGATATAGTCCGATCCTTCCGGTAACGGAAGAAAAATATGACAGCGATGTCGGCTCATCTCATCCCGGGGCTGGAGAAGGTCCCAAGGGTTTGGCTGTTCGCCAATTAAAGAGGTACGTGAGCTGGGTTCAAACCGTCGTGAGACAGGTTGGTCTTAATCTGCTGTAGGCGTTGATTCTTGAGGAGAGCCACTGATAGTACGAGAGGACCTCAGTGGACTGACCTCTGGTCTGGGGGCTGTACCGCCAGGTGCATCGCCCCGTAGCTATGTCGGGAACGGATAACCGCTGAAAGCATCTAAGCGGGAAGCCAACTCCAAGATTAGGAATCGTTGAGACTCGTGGGAGATGACCACGTTGATAGGCGCTAGGTGGAAGGGGAGTAATCTCTTGAGCCGAGGCGTACTAATAAGTCGACAGAACTCTCGAAAGGAATTGTGAGAGTCGCGTGACTTTCTTAAGATTTTTGTGTCGCTCTTTTCAAATTTGACGAACAGAACGCCATGTTTGTTGTGTCTGCATAATGCAGTACAACAGGTTTGAGCGTTCTGTGCTGGTGCTTCGGCGGTGGGGTCACACCCGTTCTGCCCGGTAGGAAAGCGAAGCTTCCTACCGGGCCAGGCATTCCGACGGTGCCCCGTAGTGAAATCAGCGGAAATTATTTCTTCAGTGTTTTGTGCTAGTGCTTTGTCGGAGGGGTCACACCCGTTCTCATTCCGAACACGGCAGTTAAGCCCTCCAGAGGCGATGGTAGTCGAAAGGCGAGAGTAGCTCGGCGCTAGCACAAAGCACTGAAATGAGATTTCTACTACGGGGAGCCCAGCAGGAAAGCAAAGCTTCCTACGGGCCAGGCACGGCAACGGACTAAGCCGACCTGCCCCGTAGCCAACGCGTAGCGTTGTGGTACCGGGGTGGTAGTCATGCATGCGAGAGTAGGTCGGCGCCAGCACAGAACGCTCAAAAGAAAAACCCCGCACCAAAGGTGCGTGGTTTTTAGCGTATAGACTGCTACTATTTTCACCGAATGGCGCAGTCGACAAGCGAGTTGCCGAAGATGCGGCGGATCATTCTCGTATAGAGTTGCATAGACGTGTCTCGTGCCTCGAAGACTACGCGACGGTCTCTTTCTCTTTCCCGCGACCGTCTTTAGGCTTCGTCCCACATCTGTTTGCTTGCGGACAGGAACAAAGACCGCACGCATTGTCTTCGCTCCCGCCCGTTCTTGCCGACGGCGGTATCCGGTACGGGTAGCGACCACTGGGAGAGTATGAGTGACTCTTCATGGGTTTCGAGCCTGCTGGGCTCGCGTGGTTGTTTTCTCAAGAACATGGCGATTACCTCCTGGTCAAAAGGCGACATCGTACTCCAATACTGTCAACCACTGTTCACTGTCTACTGTTCACTGTAAACTGTTCCTATGTCCTGGGCATCAAAGAGGAGAGGAATGTATCTTAGTGCGATTTTTCTATTTTTTGCAGTGATTTTTGGGGTTCCGCTTGCGCTATGGCTCTATGAGCCATCTTCTTGTTTCGACGGTAAACGGAACCAAAAGGAAACGGCGATTGATAAAGGCGGTCCATGCCAGCTTCTTGATGAACGTTATCTTACGCCGCATGCTGTCTTGTGGTCGCGCAGCTTCCAAGTGCGTGGAGGGGAGCGTGGAGCAGTCGCCTATATTGAGAATCCCAACGGTGAAGCAGGGGTACAGAAAGTAGCATACCGTTTCAGACTCTACGATGAGCGCAACATCCTTGTCGCCGAGCGCGAGGGGACAACATTTATAATGCCTGGCGGTCTAACACCCGTTTTCGAGGGCGCAATCGATACAGGAAATCGCGTAGTAGCCCGCACATATTTTGAGTTTACAGAACCTTTAGTTTGGGAGCATATGACAGACACGACAGAAGCGTTCACCGTTCAAGAAAAACAAATATACGACACAACCACATCACCACGCTTGGCCGCACTTATTGAGAACGAATCTGTGGCGGAGATAACAAACACTTCTTTCGTCGCGGTTGTATTCGACACGGCAGGGAACGCTTTTGCCGCTTCCGAAACGCTTCTTCCGCGTATCGCGGCAGGTGCGGAGCGTGAGATCGTGTTCACATGGCCTGAGGCCTTTCGTTTTACGGTTGGTCGTCTTGATATACTTCCACTTTTACCACCCACTTACTTTCGCTGAGATTGGCCGATTATCATGATTTCCAGACTGAAGTCTGCTACGGACGGGAGACTCCGCATATTTTCGCATATTGACTGGTATTTATTAACAGCTGCGATCGCGATATCGTTGTTGGGACTCGTGACCATGCATTCTTTTTTAGGACAAAATGCCTTTTTCGAACGGCAGGTTGTTTGGATAGGGATTGCCATTCTTGTATTCTTTGTCGCGAGTATTCCGGAATATCGTTTTCTTCAACGCACGCCCGTTGTTGTCGCACTCTACATGGGAGTGGTGCTTTTTCTCGGCCTCGTATTCTTTTTTGGTACCATCATCAAAGGTGCACAAACCAGACTTGATCTCGGATTGTTTGCGTTCCAGCCGTCTGATCCTGCAAAACTCATTCTCATCGCTCTTCTATCCAAGTATTTCGCTCGGAGACATATTGAAATAGCGCATGTACGCCATATCCTTATTTCTGGTTTCTATGCTTTTTTGTTATCACTATTGGTCTTTTTCCAGCCGGACTTGGGAAGCGCAATCATCATTGCTTCTATCTGGATGGGTGTGGTTTTGGTCGCGGGTATCTCATGGAGGCACCTCGCTACGCTCCTTGTTGCCGCTATGCTTGTCTCAGGCGGCTTGTGGCAGTATGGCCTCGCGGACTACCAAAAACAGCGCGTCCTGACCTTCCTGCACCCCCTGACGGACATTCAAGGAGCGGGGTATAACGCATATCAATCTATGATTGCCGTTGGAAGCGGAGAGCTCCTCGGCAAGGGAGTTGGGTATGGAACACAGTCGAAGCTCCGATTTCTTCCTGAATATGAGACGGATTTCATATTTGCGGCATATGCTGAAGAGTGGGGATTTGTCGGCATCTTACTTCTTTTCGGGTTATTCGGTGTCGTGTTCATGCAAATACTCGGATTTGCACTGCGTGCGCGGGATAACTTCGATTCGCTCTTTGCGGCGGGAATAGCGATTTACTTTCTTGCACAATTCATAGTTCATGTGGGGATGAATGTAGCGCTCCTGCCCATTACAGGAACCACCATCCCATTTATGAGCTATGGCGGCTCACATCTCATTACTGAATTTGCAGCGCTCGGGATTTTAATGGGGATGCGGCGCCGCGCTAGGCCGATGCCATCAGCACGAGATGAGACGGAATTAGTCGGAGCAGTTTAGGCGTATAGTTCTATTGTTGAGTCGAGCATGTGTTTAAATAGATGCGTCCCATATGGTACTTGAGCAAGCGTGTCTCGTGAGATTTTCTCGACAGCATTAGCGAGCGCACGCCCTGATTTGGATGGGACGATCTGAATATTCGGAATGTTCGATGCTTCGGACTTTACTACATCGGTTGCAACTATCGACAATCCCGCCGCAGCTGCTTCTAGAAGAACATACGGCATGCCCTCCTTTATGGAAGGCAATATAAATATATCAAATGCTGGAAGGTATCGGAAAGCCTCAGTGGAGAGATTTTCTGGCGGTTTATTTGGTGTAAGGCTCTCGAATGATACTGATTGGGAAACGCCTAGCTCTTCCGCATAATTAGGCAGAGAAGAACGCTCCTCTCCATTTCCAATAATCGAATACGTATATTTCTGGGGTGCATGCTCTTCAAGCTCTTTCATCATCTCGATTCCATATCTCAAACCCTTATTTGGTGTTAATTCTGCGATTGTGACTAAACGAATTGAATTAAGGAATAAACCTACATGCTCAAACAGTAATACTTCCGCTTGTGCTCTCGTATACGTCCCAAGAGCTTTGAGAGCGAGATGAATGTAGTTAATCTTTTTACGTACAAACCACATACGTTTTCCTTTTGTGTCGTCAGATATTGAGACGACAATGACCGTATGACTAAGAAGCGCTGTGAGCCAACTCACAAGATATAGCCCGAGTCGGAGAGGTAGACGTCTATCTTCTTTGAATGGCCAGCCATGGACGGTAAAGATGATACTTCGGACACCTGCTAAACGTGCGGCGAGAGCGCCAAGGGCGGCGGCCTTCGAACTATTCAGATGGACAACGTCCGGTCGTGTTTCCTTAATGTATCGATATATCTCGAGAAAGCTCTTTATGTCAGAAATGATCGCGATGTCTCGCCCAAGAGAGGGGAGGTGATGAATCATTATCCCTGAGTAATAAAGGTTTTCAGCGAGCTTTCCATGTGTTCCGTATGCGACGATTGGTTCGAATCTCTCCTTTGGTAAGCTAGTTGCGAGGTCATAAACGTATTTCTGTGCCCCGCCAAACGTTGCCTTTGTAATCAGATACAGTATCTTTCCTCTTTTCATAATGGTTATAGGCTTGCCCGCACACTAACTTTGGCGTTGCGTTCTGTTACTCGTTTGGGATCAGCCAGCAAAGAAAGATTTATTGCGGAAGAGGTACAGATTCTGAGAGAAACACGAGGATGCAAATACATTGACGCCAAAGTTAGTGTGCGGGCTTGTTCCATAGCTTATTTAGTGTCATACTAGCAGGTATGACGCTGGTCCCAAAGCGGGAGTACGTTCTACTCCTTTTGGGAGATGCGACGGTGTTTACTATCGCACTTTGGATGACGCTTGTGCTTCGTTATCTGGAAATCCCGAGCTGGGAGCTTTTCTTCAAACACCTCGGGCCATTCTCGATTCTTTTTGCTCTTTGGCTTGTAATCTTTTTTCTCGCGGGTCTTTACGGAAAACACACGCGTATTTTTCGCAGCCAGCTTTCGGCGAATATTCTCTCGACGCAAATAATAAACATGACGCTTGCCGCGGTCTTCTTTTTTCTTGTGCCAACATTTGGACTTGCACCGAAAACGATTTTGGTTCTCTACCTCTTCATTTCGTTCGCGATTATCTATTCATGGCGCGTCTCTCTTTTTCCGCGCATGCGCTTTCCGCGCAAGCTGAAGGGTGTCTTGATTGCCTCTGGACCTGACGCACAGGCTCTTGCGGAGGAAGTGGCGAGCGACGCGCTTTGCCCGTTCTCTTTTGTGCAAGTTGTTGACTCTAAGAAATCACCGTCATACGAAGTCATTCAGCAGGCGTGTCGCATGATAGAAGAGGATAGCATGACATTTCTTGTAGGTGATTTTTCTGACAAAGCGTTCATATCAGCGCGACCGATCATCTATAACGCCGCCTTCAATAAGAAGCAATTTGCGGTAGTTGATATCGTTGAGTTGTATCAAGAAGTATTCGATCGTGTGCCATTATCTCTTGTGCAGTACGAATGGATTCTCGCGAGTGTTACGGCAACGCCGATCTATGACATCATGAAGCGCACAATTGATATTTTCGGTGCGCTGATTATCGGTCTTATTACACTTCCGTTCTATCCTTTCGTTATGCTTGCGATTAAATTTGACGATGGCGGCTCTATCTTTATCACGCAGGAGCGCATAGGAAAGTATGAAAAACCATTTCGTGTTTTGAAGTTCAGAACAATGACTGGAAACGATCAGGGTGACTATGGCGTGGGCGGTAAGACGAAATTGTCGGTGACTCGTGTAGGGAAATGGCTACGAGTGTCTCGCGTCGATGAATTGCCTCAGTTATGGAATGTCCTCAAAGGGGAACTCTCGCTTGTAGGGCCACGCCCGGAACTACCTTCTTTGGCTAGAGAGTATAGTGCACGTATTCCGTACTACAACGCCCGACACCTCGTGGCGCCTGGACTTACCGGTTGGGCACAGATTAAGCACGACAAAGATCCGCATCATGGTGCAGATGCCGTTGAGACTAAGACAAAGCTCTCGTACGATCTCTATTATCTAAAACGTCGCTCGCTTTTTCTTGATTTATTTATTATCCTTCAGACTATTCGTATTGTGCTCAGCGCACGTGGAACTTGATATATGGCAAAAAAGAAAATGATAGTAACAGGAGGAGCTGGATTTATTGGAAGCAATCTGTCTCGAGTGCTTTGCGAGGCTGGTCATGAAGTACATATCATTGATCGAGACCCCTCTCTCCGCCGCGCGACTCTCCCAAGGGAAGCGACGATCCATGAGAAGGACGTACGACACACTGACGACATTCAGAGCATCATGGAAGGCGCGGATACCGTATTCCATTTCGCGGCCGTACCGCGTGTGCCTTACTCCATCGAGCACCCCGTCGAGACGACCGATGAAAATGTGACAGGGACAGTGTCTGTGCTTACAGCTTCCGCAAGGGCGAAGGTTCGACGTGTCGTGTACTCCTCGTCTGGTTCCGCATACGGTACGCAAGAAACGCTCCCTCTTATAGAAACGATGCCGGCAAATCCCGCTAGTCCATATGGTCTACAGAAGTACGTTGGTGAACTTTTTGCGGCAATGTGGCCAGGACTTTACGGTCTTGAAACCGTAAGCCTTCGTTACTTCAACGTATATGGTCCCGGTCTGGATCCTGAGGGTCCGTACGCACTTGCCGTCGGTAGATTTCTCTTGGCGCGGAAAAACAATGAACCGATAACAATCTTTGGCGATGGCACCATCACACGCGATTTCACTCACGTGCGGGATGTGGTTTCCGCAAACATTCTTGCATCAGAAAGTCCGAAGGTCGGGAAGGGGGAGGTTATCAATATAGGAACCGGACAAAATGTGTCCATAAAAGCTCTTGCCGAAATGTTCGGAGGGGAGATTATTTATGGTCCGCCTCGCATAGAGGCCCATGACTCATTGGCAGACAACAGGAAAGCAAAAGAACTACTTGGATGGGAGCCTACCATTCAACTTGAAGACGGCATTGCAGGGCTTAAGAAAGAATGGGGACTTGCATGACCCGCACACTAAGTTTGTTGTTGCCTCTTATGTCTTTGCTCACAGTGCGCGCCCTCTCCCTTTCTAGTAAGATGTATAGAATGATTTTATCTAAAGATAATTCGGCAGGGAATTACAACAAGCTTAGTGTGCGGGCATGATCTTAGATGGACGTGCGATAGCAGAGGATTTGTATGTAGAGCTTGCCGAGCGTCGCAAAAGTATCGTTTCTGATGTCAAACTCGGCATTGTCGTAGTAGGTGATAATCCTGTTATTGCGTCGTTTGTACGTATCAAAGAACGCGCCGCAACGCGCCTTGGTGTGACGATGGTCCGCATAGACTTACCCGCAGACGCTTCTCAAGAGGTCATTATCGGATCGATACAAGATGTCGCAATGCGCTCAGATGGGGTCATCGCTCAACTCCCGTTCCCGAAGGGGGTTGATGTGGACGCCGTACTTTCGGCAGTGCCCGTAGAGAAGGACGTTGATGCTCTAAACCCGACGATATCTGAAAACAAGAGGCTTGTGCATGCGCCCGTGGCGCTTGCAGTAGTGGAATTACTCCAACGCGCTGGTATCGAAATTCCCGGTAAACGAACCGTCGTCGTCGGCGCAGGACGTCTGGTCGGCGCACCGTCGGCGTGGCTTCTTGGGAATCTTGGCGCGAATGTATCCATATTTTCTCTGGAGGAGGGCTCCATCGAGGATTTAAAAGACGCGGACATCATTGTTTCAGGAGCTGGAAATCCAGGATTTATCAAGCCCGAACATCTTAAACAAGGAGTAGCACTCATCGATGCCGGCACAAGTGAGCTTAATAAAAAGATTATAGGAGATGCCGATCCTGCGTGCTCTGAAAAGGCGGATGTCTTCACTCCTGTCCCCGGCGGCGTCGGGCCCGTCGCGGTCGCCATGATTTTTAAGAACCTTTTTGATTTACTGGAAAAACGTCGATAGATAGGTATACTTGACGGTCATGTGGAAAATACGTCTTACGGCGGCGCTCATTCTCGCTCTTGGAGTGGGGTTTGGGTGGTTTGTATACGATGGACAGATTAACGGCACACGGCCGTTTCGACTCGGACTGGATCTTTCTGGTGGCACCCAGCTTGTGTACCGCGCCGACCTCTCTGCCATATCTGAAGGTGATGCCGCCGAATCCATGGCTGCTCTTCGCGACACCATCGAACGCCGTGTAAATTTATTTGGTGTTTCGGAGCCCATCGTACAAACCCAGCACGGAGGTACGTTCGCAGGTGATCCACAAGAGCGTCTCATTGTT
>Ga0209541_10012275_pt1 | contig 13281 bp, 11 predicted proteins | sample RifCSPlowO2_01_FD_184027 | JGI IMG/M metagenome (GOLD analysis project Ga0209541, IMG submission 184027) | Groundwater microbial communities from Rifle, Colorado - Rifle CSP2_plank lowO2_0.1 (SPAdes) (version 2) | ecosystem: Environmental > Aquatic > Deep subsurface > Groundwater | place...
GGTTCGGTAATCTCTGTCTATCCATTCCCGTTTTTTAGTAACATAATTAACGGGAATGTCTATAAATAAATTCGTGATTGTTTAAAGTGGCAAACTCAAGTTAGAAGAACTATAGATAAAACTGATGATTGTAGCACGGTTTTGTCAGTTTTCTCTAATGGATAAAACCTCCTGCTTTGCGCTTTAATCAAAGGTTTTATCCATATATAAATTTTTCAATGAATAGACAGAATATCAAAGCAGGAACTAAAACTACTTCTATATCGCCTTTTTTCATAATTTTAAATTCATCTTTAGTTATGATATAAATTTTTTTAAAACCAATATCGTTAGATATTTTTATTATTTTAGATATGTATTCGTCAGAAATCTTTTCTCTATATTTGGCTTCAATTAAGATGTTTTTATCGTTTTTTACGACGAAATCAACTTCTTCATAGGTTTTGTCAGTTCTATAATACATTATCTTTTCTTCTTTTTTAAAGGCTTGGACATAGCAATGCACTCCTACAATATTTTCTATAAGCGCTCCTTCGTTATCTTCTCTTATCTCATAAACTTTCAGCAATGAATTTCTTAATCCTTGATCAACACATAAAAATTTCTTCTTGGATTTTAATTGTTCTTTAATATTCCCAGAGTATTTTAATATTTCTATAATTAAATTAGAAAATTTAAGATATTCTATATAATTTAATAATATTTCGTGCTTGAGTTTTGCAATTTCATTTATTTTCTCATAGCTTAATATCTTAGACTGATTTGATATAATATATAAGAAAATTTCTTCTAGGATTTTAACATTTCTTATTTTAAATGTGGTTGCGATATCTTCATATATGGATTTATTAGATACGAAGCTTTTTAATATCTCAAACCATTTTTTTTTATCTTTTATTTCTAAATACTCAGGAAATCCTCCAACTATTAAAAATTCTCTGAAATCTTTTTCATAATCCAACATTAATTTTGATGCCTCAAATTGATTTAATTGGTTAAAATCTATATTTTTTATCTCTTTTCCTTTAAATTTTAAGAACTGTTTAAATGAAAGAGGCCATATGTGATGTAAGATATATCTTCCTCTTAAATATTTATTAACCTCCTGTTGCATGTTTAGACTTGAAGAACCAGATATAACTATTTTAATCTCTTTATTTTTATCATACAAAACTTTTAACCATTCATACCATTTATCAATAAAATGTATTTCATCATAAAAAACATATTTCTCTCCTTCTTGTGATATATTTTTGTTCCAGTAATCGAAACTATCATGTATTAAATTATCACAGTAAATTTTAAGATATGGATCTTCAAGAGAGTAGTAAAGAATGTTCCTTGGTTTTACCCCTTTTTTAATTAATTCAGAAATAAGGTGCTTTATTATTACGCTTTTGCCGCATCTTCTTGGGCCGCTAATAACTGATATTTTTTTTAGTTTAAGATATTCTTTTATTTCTCCTAACTCCTCTCTTTTTACAGGATATTTCTTTTCTTCTTCAACTCTTTCACTGAACCAAAAGTTATTTGCTTTTTCTAATTCTCCTCTAAAAATACTATTGTCCTTTATCATATTGCTTAGTATGTGGGAATATTTATAAACTTTTCTGCCAGTATGGTGGTAGATATTTCTTACTTATTAACCAGTATAGTAGTAAATATCTTTTAATTATTATCCATAGCACGAGTACGCAAATGAAGTGCAATCTATTTAAACAAATTCAATAAATCATCCCTATTTAGAGATTTAAATATGCCTTCATCGCCGGGGATTACTTTGCTTACCATATCTAATTTAGTTTGCTGGAGCTCTAATATCTTTTCTTCTACAGTGTCTTTTGTTATTGTTTTATAAACAAAGACTTTTTTATCCTGCCCTATTCTATGCGCCCTGTCAATCGCTTGCATCTCTGCAGCAGGATTCCACCAAGGGTCAACTATGAAAACATAATCTGCAGCAGTTAAATTTAAGCCTAGGCCTCCTGCTTTTAGGCTTATTAAAAAAACACCAATGTCCCCATTTTGAAATTCTTCAACCACTTGTTTTCTGTTCCTTGTTGAACCATCTAAATAGGAAAATTTTAGATTATTTTTTAAAAAATAAGATTTAAACAGGCTAAGCACCTTTACAAAAGAAGAAAAGAGCAAAATTTTATGCCCCTCACTCGTAATTTCCTCTATTTGTCTAATAATCAGATTGAATTTATTGGACTCCCCTATAAAACTTTCGTCAACTAAAATAGGGTGATTTGATATCTGGCGCATTTTAATCAAGCCCTGAAGAATTTTAAACCTCGATTTACTAAAGCCTTCTTTTTCTACAGATTCGATAATGTCCTTTCGATATTTATCTTTCCAAGATTCATAAAATATTCTATGATCTTTGTTCATCTCACAGTATAATACTGTTATTTGTTTTTCTGGAAGATCCTTAGCGACATTTTCTTTTTTTCTCATTAGTATAAATGGATTTATAGTATTCTTTAAAGACTGAATCTTTTCGCTCTGTCCATTTTTTGCATTGTTACTGACAAAAGTATTCTTGAAGTAATCTATGCTTCCTAAAAATCCTGGATTAAGAAATGCAAACTGAGACCATAATTCAAGATAGTTATTTTCAATAGGCGTCCCTGTTAAAACAAGACGATGCTTGCCTTTTAAGCTAAAGACACTCTTCGTATTCTGGGCAAGAGGATTTTTAATTTTTTGAGATTCGTCTAATATTATATAATAAAAGCCCTCTTTATTAAAAAGAGATATATCGTTTCTCAATGTTCCATAAGTAGTTATAATTAAATCATCTTTTTTCTCAAGAATTTTAGACATGTCCTTTAATCTGTCCTGACCATGGTGAACATAGAAGCTTAATGAAGGAGTAAACTTTTTTATTTCCGCCGCCCAATTAAATACCAATGACGTTGGAACCACGATTAATGATGGGCGTTTCATGTTTCCTGTTTCTCTTTCATATAAAAGCAGTGATAGAACCTGAACAGTCTTGCCTAAACCCATGTCATCAGCAAGACAGCCTCCGAACGAGAATTCTTTAAGAAAATGCAGCCAATCATAACCTACTTTTTGATAAGGGCGCAACTCTCCGTTTAAACCTTTTGGCAATTCAAAATCTTTTATCTCTTTGAACTTCTTAAACTTGTTTCTTATCTCTTCGTATTTCTTATCAGTCTTACTAGAATCTGAGATATCTAATAAAGATTCGATAATTTGTATTTGAGTATTTGAGGCTTTTATATTGTTGTTTTTATCTTTATTGAGAAAACCAGCTACTCCGGCCAATTTAGAGAGCCATTTTTTTGGAATGACTCCTATAGTTCCATCGCTTAATTTAATATAACTTTCATTATTCTTTAATGCATTAAAAAAGGAGTTTAAATCTACTTTTTCGCTGCCAAAATTAATATCTGCCTTTAAATCAAACCAGTCTATATTGCTTGATACTTCTAGTCTTATCTGAGGTTCGTCTTTTCTAACTTTGTAATTGAGCAAACTATCCTGGCCGAATATTTCATAGCCTGCAGAGATTAAATCTGGAGTCTTTTCACAAAGCCATATTAGCGGGTCGCCTATAGGAGCAAAACTATCTCCTTGCAAAAACGCTATCTCTGATAAAATAGAGCTCAACTTTTCTTCTTCTGGCAAATTTCGGCATATTTTTGTAAATTTTTTATTATCCTCTCTAAAAAACAAATCATATTTATTGTTAAAAGAAACTTCTTTACTGCCATAAACAAACTTTAAGTTCATTAAAAAAGAATTACCTGATTCTTGCAAGAATAGGCGAGGTTTTGGCATGATATCTTTAATTTCTTGAATATTATGCTCTAAAGGAAGGTTCACTTTGGATATTGACGCTAGAGTTACATAATGGTTTTCTATAAATTCTCTTAATAAATTTGGAGTTAATTCTAAATTCGAGAAATCTAAAATTTTTTTTAATATTTCGGGCTTTGGCGTGTCTAATTCGAAAAGTCTATTCTTTTTCTCTGATTTCTTGTTAGGATTCTGTGTGAAAACCCAAAAAGATTCTTTATCTATTAAAACGCATTTTGATTTGTTTAAATCGGATTTTTTATCGGATATTTCTGCAATTATGTTAAAATTGTAAACCTTCTTATTATTCGATGGTTCTCTTTCAATATTTATCTCGACCGCTGCTTTATTGTCTGGTAGCTCGCATTGTATAAAAGATTCAGGACTTTTCTGATAATAATCTCTCAAGTTTTTTAATAATTCAAGATCCCCTATTGTTTTAAATTCGTCTTTTTTAATAGATTCATAAGGATGTTTGTTCTTATTTATCGAACTAAACATTATATCGAGAATTCTCCTTTCCCCATTAGTGAAATTTCCATAATTTTCTTTAAGAAAATGATAATTGGTTTGCATACTTGCGCTTATTCCTCCGTTTTTTAAAAATACTGCTTTTTCTAAAGATATTGAGAAACCTTCTTTTTCTTCTGTTATATTGAATAATAACTTGTATTTCTTGGGCTCTGGCCTTTGTATAGAATTTAAAGAACTTATACTCTCTAATAAATTCTTATATAGCTTAGAGTTATACATCCTTCTCAAATTGCTTTCATAATTTTTAGGGACAGAATTTGGATCCTTCTTAAGAAGCAAATAAAAAAATAATGCCAAACTGTGTTCGCAATAACTTTTGTAGTAATAATTTCCCCTGCATGAACATTCTGAACGCAGACTCTGATGCGCCCCGTATTCATATAATAATACTCTTAATTTATATTTTTCCTTATTGGTTAGAATATCTGCAAATAATATGTTATCTTTTTCATTGGTTTTTATAAATTCACTATTCTTCAATATACCAAATGCTGAAATTATCTCTTCATCCGGAACATTTTCTATTATTTGTTCAAATTGCAGTGCATCTTTTATAGACTTTTTTCTGGAATTACTTTTATTGACCAGAGCATGATATAAAACTGAAACAACATGCTTGCATCCAAATCCAGGATAAGGGCAGCCGCACATTGGAAATATCTTCCCCTTGTTTATTCTAATTACTACGCTATATAGCTGTCTGCCTTTAACTTTTGCAAATATTGAATTATTTTTTATTTGGAATTTTTTTACCCTGCCTTCATGGAAATATCTTATTCCATTATTTAAAATAGAATTTGAATCTGCTATTTCTTGAATGTTTCTTTTTTTAATTTCATCTATTCTCATTTTGACATTGTGAATATCTTTAATGTACAGAGCTTCCCACTAATTGTGTTACTTTTTTTAGGGAAGCTCTGTCTATCCCTTCCCGTTTTTTAGTAACTTGATTAACGGGAAGGTCTATATTTAAAATTATTTGTGTTGTTCATTGGTTTCAGCAAGTTTTTTAAAAGGCGATTTATTAATAGTCAGATGAGAAAAATAGGCAGCGAAAAAGAAATAGAGGAAAAAAGGAAAAGAAATGTTCAGATAATAGGTATATTTATACTTGGTGTGTTGGTGTTGGGAACAGTGGGATTTGGGTTCTTGTCTGGTTCTGGGAGCAGTGGAAATGATAATTCCCAGAATGTAAGAGACGAAAATCTTGCAAATGGACAGGTTATTGAAACTGGAGGAAGATGGGCAGCAAATCTAAATGGGCAGATTTTATATTTTATAAACTCTCCAGAATCTGTAAAAAATGTTTCTGTCTTGATTGATTCTGATATAAGCAGTTTAACAGGGAAGCAAGTGTATCTAGATTCGGATAATTCTGCGATTAGAGATGAAATAACAATAAATCTTGGGAAGTATGCTGGAAGAATATCTGAGGCTTGTTATGGAGCATGTAATAGAGACTTGCCTGAAAAAAATTGTACCGAAAGCATAATAGTCTGGAAAGATAAACTGGAGAATAAAGTTTATCAGGAAGAAAATTGCATATTTATCGAGGGAGATTTAAAAGCTGTTGACGCTTTCCTATACAGGATATTTGAGCTGAATTAATTATATGATTTAATCAGTAGAAATGTTTTAATAGGCGTTTTTGTAAAAATAATAATGGTAAAAAGAAAAAATATTAAAAAGATAAGAACTATGGAGAAAAAAGATTTAGAAGGAAATGAAGAGTCTTTAGATGAAGTTATGAAGCCAAAGATAAATACAAATAAAGAGTTATATTGGGTTTTCGGAGCAATGGTTGGATTAATCATAATCTTTTTAGTTTCTTATTCAATATTTCAGGGATTTAAAAATATAAATTATCAGGGACTGACATTTAAGAAAGAGATGTTTGGGCAGATACCTTTATACCATTATTACTATATTGGGAAGATAAAAAGCGTAACTGGAGGAGTTGTGTCTGAACAAAATAGAAAAATAGACCTTTTCTTGAGAAACAACCCAAAAGAAAATAATATATCTGTTGATGGAGAGATAATTTTCCCAGAAGATAAAAATGTTTATATTGGTATAGGAAGTGAGGGAATCTCTGAATGCAAGTATAGTGTGATTGGTTTAGCGACGCTGTCTTCATTCTTGTCTCAGAATGGAATTGGCATCAAAGCAGGAGCAGCGAATTTAGAAGACGCAAAGGCAAATAATCTAACATATATTAATTGTGAAAAGTATCCTGAAAGTGCAGTAGTCTTAATAGAAAAAGGAGATGAGACTAAAATAACAAAAAGCAAAGATTATTGTTATACAATAAGTGTAAATAATTGCGAGACTTTACCAGCTATAGAAAAATTCATTGTTCAGTCGCTTATTGATGCAAAGGAAAGAGCAAAAAGCTCTGGGCAATATCAAAACGATGTGACTTTAGCTAAGAAAAAAAATTTTAAATGAGGAAAGACCAATGATAAAAGACATGCCAAAAATAGAATCGCCTTTTGTAAGGAAGATGGATAATGATGAAGAGTATATTGTAACTCCTGAAATAACTAAAGGCATGGAATGGGTTTTTGAAGGAGATGAAAACGAGGTTTTATGCACGGAAAAATTAGATGGAACAGATGTATCTGTAGTAATTGAAAATGGGGAGATTACAAGCATTTGGAATAGAAAAGAGAAAATTCCTTTTTTCTCAAAGACAAAAATCTTTATTGTGGAGGGAGTGATTGAAGCATTTAAGAGAGGATATACTAAACTGCCGGATGGGCAACATTTTGGAGAGGTTATAGGCCTTAAATTAAACGGAAATCCTTACAAATTAGAAGGGCATTTATGGATTCCTTTTAACACTTATTGCAGAGAGCATCTTGCATATAAGTCTTTTCATAAATATCCTAAGGGCTTTGAAGATATAAAAAAATGGTTTTTAAATGATATAAAAGATGGAGGGATATTTAGTTTGTTTATGAGAAAAAGAGGCATTGTAGTGAAACCAGAAGGAGTAGTTTTCCATGATTTGAAAACAGGACAAATGGCAAAATTAAGATTAGATATGTTTAAAGAGTTTAAGGGGAAGAGGCATAAAGATTTATGATGGTATGGATAAACCCGCCGATTATAACACTGGGCGAAAGGGTTTATCCATTAGAGAAAACCGACAAAAAGGCATTATAATTATCGGTTTTCTCTATATTTATTTCAGTAGTTACAGAGCTTCCCACTAATTGTGTTACTTTTTTTAGGGAAGCTCTGTCTATCCCTTCCCGTTTTTTAGTAACTTGATTAACGGGAAGGTCTATATATCAAGGAAAATAAATTTCCGGATGTTTTTCCCTTGATATAGCGGAAGACCAAAATAATTCCTCATTACTATTTTGTTCTTCCGAATATAGCTACAGACAAACTTGGGGAATTACTAAAGTCTGTAGCTATAGATAGGAAAAGAAAGATACGAAAATTAATTTCTTTTCCTATATGGATAAAACCTTTGATTAAAGCACAAAGCAGGAGGTTTTATCCATTAGAGAAAACTGACAAAACCGTGCTACAATCATCAGTTTTATCTATAGTTATGTTTTGAAGCCATTTTACTCAATAAACTCTTGTGCCAATATAACAGATGTAATTTGTTAATATTTATCCAGCAAATTAAGGTCTTCAGAGCATTGATAAAATCGAGCTATTTTTTAGTTGCAATTAAAAAAGTCTCATCAGAACTTTAGAATTCTGGGTAGACTTATTTTTTAATCTCTTTTAGGATATTCTTAAAATCACTATAAATTGGGATTGAATTTATCTTAAAAATCCTGACATTTGCAAACCAGATAAGCATGACGAGAATTGTGCTGCCGAAGTACCAGAAGAATATATGAGTAAAATCAAAATACCTATAGCCGTTGACTAAAAGTGCGGAAAATATAACAATTCTTAGGATATTTAATATTAGGAATGTTAATAAAATGAATAGTATGCTTTTTATTCTGGCTTTATTTTTCATGGAGATTGTTAGATTTAGTATTAATAATAGGTAGTATGCTGCCCCTGCAATGCACGCAGGGATGAGCTTTGCTTGAATGATGCCAAAGGATAAAATATTGTTAGATAAAAGTTTTATTGAAGGGTAAAATAAAGATAAGATGAAATAAGAGGGATAAATGGTTAATGGGGTGAATATTAAGTAAAAGATGCTGAAGAATAAACCTAATAGGAAAAGGATTAAATAACGGGCGATTAAATAATATGTTTGTTTAGAGTTCATAAAATGAAGTATGAAAAGAAGTTTATAATTGTTGAGTTACGCGTATCCTGTACCTGTTCCGTGTATTGTTTTTGGAATTAATGCTGTACCTGAGTGCAATCTATTATTCCCTTCAACTCTGTAATTAACCACCACCTCTGCATTTGGAGGCACATTCCGTACAAAATCGTAATCTAAACTGAGAGGATATAACCATCCTCCTTCTGAATGTACTCCAATCATTTCATAATCGGCAAGAATATTGCCTCGAGATTCTACATAATCTCTTGCAGAAACGGTTAATATCTTTTCTAAAGGAAAGGGGGAGTTTTTGTTCGGTCATTTTTTTATTTATCTCCTTGAGACTCTAACTGCAACTATAATTATCAAGACTATTAATATAACATTTACTGCACCGATTATCCAGAGATAAGTGTTTTCTCCAAGAGAACCTAGTGAAAATCCTGGCTGTGAAATGGCTGTTTGTGCTCCAGTTATTTCAACAGAAACATCTTTTCTGTCTGTTTTATCTCCTGAAATTGACTCTATTGTGAATGATTGCTCTCCAATTGCATCAGCATTCACGTCAAATGTAAATGTAACGTCTTTACTCTGACTAGGGTCTATTTGGAGAATTCTGTTCGAGATGTCTGTTAAAGCAGCCCAGGATTGAAACCCGCTTACTCCTATAACGAATGTTTCCTGTTGGGGCATTGTATTTGTTATGGTTGATCTGACCACAAGCTGCTTTCCTGCCTTTGCTTCTGAATTTAATTGAGCGGTTATTACCACATTTGCATTTCCTGCTGAACCTGTTCCCGTGCCACAACTAATTATCTTTAAGGGAACAATAACATCTTCATCAGAAGATTCTCCATATGAGCCGCCGCTATAATCATATTCCGAGGATAATCTCAATTGATATACTTTATTGTTGTCTAAACCACTTTGTGGAATTAGGAAATCAAAGTTTATCTTTTGATTGTCTCCTTGATCTAGATTGTTCCTTATCTCAAATTCTTGATTTATTTTCATTTCTTTGCTATACAAAATTACTTTGACTTGGTCTTGGTCTTCATCACCGATGTTGTAAACATCGGCAGATAATGAAACACTATCTCCGCATACTGCTTCTGAAGGTGTTAAAACAATATTATCAAAAGCAATAAACTTGCCTATGCTGTCTTCTCTTTGTATATCTATACTCTCAAAACTACCATCACTAAGTTCAGAAGAAATATCTGTGCATTCTTTATTTTCTCCGTCTTTATCACTATAAGTCTTCACAGCTAGTTTGTAACTTCCATCTTGCATGTCTGCAGGAACTTTGAATCTGAAGGTTGTTCTTTTATTGCTTCCATCATTAATTGTTCCAAGCTTTATTTTATCTTCATCAGAGTTTTCAAAGTCTAAACTGCTGACCTTGTTTTTTCCAGATGAATCAAACAAGCCCAAAGCAACTACGACCTCTCTAACATTGGCATCTCCATTATTTTCAACCTTGACTTCTACTTCGATAATATCAAGAAGGTTCCATTGGTTATCATCTCCCCTTCCTTCAACATTGTCTATATTTACGGTGGATATGGTAAGATTTTCGCCTTGTTGTCCTGCTTTACAGAATGTTTTCTTTAATATAAATGGAACAGTTGTTTGAGCGTTTTGGGCAGAATCTACGCCTTGTATTATAACCGAATTATCTCCAAAGTTCAAGTTTTGGGGCATTGTTAAAAGAGAAACTGTGAAAGTGTCTGTTTGACCAGGCAATAAACTTAAAATCTGAGTCTTTGATAAAGTTACTCCAAAATTAGATGTTTCTGCTAAGTCTATATTTAGGATAGTGTTTCCGTCATTTTTTACTTCTGCTGTGCCATTCTGTGAAGCTGATAGCTCTTGTTTTTTGGCAATTGTTATTGTCGGGGTATTATTTATTGTTATTGTCTTTATTAAACTAGCTACTTCTTCTGAATCGCTTCGGACTTTAATGTCTAATTTAATATTTCCTGAAGTTCCTTTTGGAACATTAATTATTGCAGAAAGTTGTTTTGTTTCATTGATGTTGATTTTGTCTAGAGTTGGAAGCTGTACAATTGTACCTTGGATTATTGTGCTGTCTAACCATGTAAGCCCTGTTTGATTTGTTGCTCCCGTATTTTTAAGAGTAAATGTTAAAGTGTAAGCTTGATTATGATTAACAGTGCTTGGAATTGAAACGGAAGTTAATTCAAGAGTTGCGGCACTGACTAAACCTGAAACTGTAAATAAAACTAATAGCGTTATTATTGCTGAAACAAAAATTTTATTTTGAGCTTTCATTTTGTTGTAATTTCTAAGTTACATTTAGCCTATTTAAAGTTTGTGGCGATAAAGTAAATAGGTTATTTTTACCAAATTCTTAATTGCATAGGGCAAAGTTTAAATAAATCCTCTGTTTAAATAATCGGGGGTTGTGATATGCCAATAAAATCAAGAGAGAATTTAATAGGTGCATGGGCTTTTTTCCTTGGGATAGTATTATCTGTTTTAGTTGGAATATTCTCAGGAGATAAATCAAATCAAGCTGTTTTGGGCATCCTTGCCTTGCTTGGCCTCGTAGTAGGTTTCTTTGTAGCTGAGAGAGATGTGCAGACATTTTTATTTGCGTCTGTTGCTTTGGTATTAGTAAGCTTTACAGGCCTGCAGGGAATTGTTTTAGCCGCGGCAATAAAAGGAATAGCTATTGGGCAGATAATCTCTTCTATACTGGGAGCATTATTAGTCTTATTTGTACCTGCAACAATCGTTGTTGCTTTGAAGACGGTATTTTCTATTGCAAAGAGATAAATGTTCAAATAGTTTATTGACCCAAATTCAGCAAAGTAGCCAATTATAGAGATTTAGGGTAATTGAGTTACTTTTTGTCCCTAAATCTCTTATGGATAACCTTTGTAGTATTCTCGATAATTTGGTTATACAAGACTTATGAAGTAATAAGCAAACCTGGATGGTGGGCAATTTTAAACATAATTCAACCAGTAGGGCTAGTAATGTTAGGAATCGCTGCCTGGAGCAAAAACTAAAAAATTTATTTTTTTAATTTATCAATCTAGCCAAAAACCTCAACCTTCAATGCCGCAAGTTGTTTCTTATTATTAAATTCATCAATCAATCCTTCAACTCTAACCCTCTTCTCTTTAAAACTTTCAGAACATTCACAAATAACCTCGATTCCGTTATTCAACACAATTAATTTACTCCCTAAATATAAAACTCTTTCATCAACAACCTTTCCTTCAACAAAGACTTTAGTATTTACTTTTAATCTTTTTAAATCATCAACATCTCTAACTTCAACAGTCTTCAAGTTGAGCATTAATAACCCTAAAACAAGCATCCCTGCAATAGATATCAATAAAGCTATTTCTCTCATGCAAATACAAAGGCAAAAACATTTAAAACATCTTCCCTCTTCAATTTTCTATGAATGCAGAAGAAAAATTTGAGTTAATAACTAGAAATCTAGCCGAAGTAATCGGGCAGCAAGAACTAAAAAATCTATTGAAAGAGAAAAAAGAAATTTCATTATATTGGGGAACAATGCCAACTGGAAGCCCGCATGTAGCCTACTATGTTCCTTTATTAAAAGTAGCAGATTTTCTAAAAGCAGGGTTAAAAGTAAAAATTTTAATAGCAGACCTTCACGCAGCATTGGACGGAGTCTCCTGGGAGATATTAGAAAAAAGGCAAAGATATTATGAAGAATTAATCCCTCTAATGTTAAAATCGATAAGCGTTGATTTAAAGAAGTTAGAATTTGTTAAAGGCAGCAGCATGCAATTAGATAAAGAATATTTTGAAGATCTGTTAAAATTATCAACAATTGCATCAATTAGAGACACGACAAAAGCTGCCTCAGAAGTAATAAAGTCCATAGAAAATCCCAAGTTAGGAGGCCTAATATATCCAATAATGCAGGCCCTAGACGAAGAATATCTTAAGGTAGATATTCAGTTTGGGGGGCTAGACCAAAGAAAGATATTTGTATTTGCCCGTGAATTTCTTCCAAAAGTAGGATATAAACAAAGAATTGAACTTATGAATCCAATGCTTCCAGGTCTAATGGGAGAAAAAATGAGTTCAAGTATAAAAAGCAGCAAAATAGATATGATTGATAATGAAGAAACCGTAAAGAAAAAGATAAACAACGCAGAATGCAGAGAAGGCGATAAAAATAATGGATTATTGCCTTTTATAAAATACGTAATCTTTACCATGAAGAAAGATAAAAAGGAGAAATTCGCAATAAAAAGGCCTGAAAAATTCGGAGGAAATGTTTCCTATTCTTCCTATGAAGAATTGGAAAAAGACTTCATAACTAAAAAATTACATCCTTTAGATTTAAAAAACTCTTTCTCTGAAGAGCTAAATAAATTAATGTCATCAGTAAGAACAGATAAATTAATGGAACTCTATAAAGAAGCTTATAAATAATCCCCCTATATGGATAAAACCTTTAATAATAGCACAACAAAATAGGTTTTGTCCATTAGAGAAAACCGGTTAAGCAGTGCGACAATTATCAGTTTTCTCTATAACTTGACTTCGCCAGCCCAGATATAGACCTTCCCGTTAATCAAGTTACTAAAAAACGGGAAGGGATAGACAGAGCTTCCCTAAAAAAAGTAACACAATTAGTGGGAAGCTCT
>Ga0209541_10012277_pt1 | contig 13279 bp, 15 predicted proteins | sample RifCSPlowO2_01_FD_184027 | JGI IMG/M metagenome (GOLD analysis project Ga0209541, IMG submission 184027) | Groundwater microbial communities from Rifle, Colorado - Rifle CSP2_plank lowO2_0.1 (SPAdes) (version 2) | ecosystem: Environmental > Aquatic > Deep subsurface > Groundwater | place...
TAATCTACCCTTCCCTTTGATATTTTTTCTTCCCGAACAACTTCGTCATCATTTTCAGTATTTCTGACATCCCAGCCCAATGCTTCAAACAATGGCTCGATAAATTCTGCTTTTGTATCTTCTTCTTTGTATCTTTTAATTGAGCCAGATTCAACTATCCTATCATATTTATCTACAAGTTTCTTAACCTCCTCTTTCGCTTGTTCCTTTGATAATTGCCTTAAAACCATCTGAATACCGAAACAGATATTTTATATATAAATGTTCTTCCTTTTTGACATTGTTATCTTATGGGGCTATGAAGGCAACTTTAACCAGACAATGCCGCCCTAGAAACATTTATATAACAACTATTTAGATTATGTCCCTGATGAAAAAAACCATAATCTTGTCTTTAGGGGGCTCTTTGATTGCTCCTGACCACATAGACACTGCTTTCTTAAAGAGATTCAAAAAAATTATATCTACGTTTTTTAAAAAAAATTATAGGTTTGTCATTGTGTGCGGCGGAGGCTCAATAGCAAGAAAATTTCAAAAAGTTGCTTCTAGGCGCAAAAGCGCAACTGATAATTATTTAGACTGGCTGGGCATATTTGCAACCATTATAAATGCAAATGTTGTAAGGAGCCTCTTTGGCGATTCTGCTGACAGAAGGATAATACAGGATCCAACAAAAAAAATAAAATCAAAAAAAAAAGTGATTATTGCTTCTGGCTGGAAGCCCGGATGCAGCACAGATTATGATGCTGTACTGCTGGCTAAAAACTTTAATGCAAAATCTATAATCAACCTGAGTAATGTTGATTATGTTTACGACAAAGACCCTAAAAAATATAAAAATGCTAAAAAAATGAAGAATATTTCTTGGGAAAGATATAGAAGAATGATACCGTCAAAATGGAAAGCTGGCCTAAACGCCCCTTTTGACCCAATTGCCGCAAAAGAAGCCCAAAGATTAAAGCTGAAAGTTTTTGTCATAGGCGGGAACTTAAAAAATTTTGAAGATTTGATGGATAATAGGGGGTTTAAGGGGACTATCATAGACAATTAAGACTCTTGCCATGCCAATGAACTAACTAAATATTTTTAAAATACCGCATCTTTCTTCAATTATGGTAGGACAATTTTTCAAGATTGGCTTAGCAGCGCTATTAGCTCTAGGCATCGCATCATGCGGTGATAAAAACGATAGCAAGGGTAAAAAACCCGCTTTCTCTTCTCAGCACCATGATATTGAGCAAATGCATTTTAGCAAGCTCCAGTATGAGCTGCTTGAACAAAGGCTCAAGGAAGCGGAGAATGAAGCAGAGCATGAAACAGAAAGCATCAAAACATATAATAAATGTATAATTGCTATCCACAACAAGGAATACGGCTTTTATTACTCAACTTTAGACATTCCACGCCTCAATCAGCTAGGTGTGAGCTGTGAAGATGCTGCTCACCTTGCCCGCAATATCAGAAGCCAAAATGGCTCTCCTTATTTCATTGACGGCAGACATATAGTGCGATATCTTGAGGCATTGAATAAGAAGGAAGGAAAACTGGATATTATGCGCGCAAAAAGGATTGCAGAATCTATTGCCCTGGAAAACACAGATGGCAAGCTGAATTATTTCACTGGGAAGTCCTTCACTCTTCTTGACCTGGTGCAATCTGGAGGGTATACACAATTTCTTAAGCAATAATCCTCTCCAAACCTAAGTTTAATTGAGATATGAAATATATTTATAAACATATTGTGTATATTCGGAGAAAATGGAAGCAGAATATAACTGGAAGGCGATCTTAAAAGGCGCAATACCCGTATGCCTGGCAATGATATTCATTTTTTATTCCGATAATATCTCAAAAAACATGAAGTTCTTTTACTTATTTCTTGGAATTTTAGCCTCTATTGGCATAACCTATTACTTTGACAGGAAAAAGCATAACATATTCACTGCTCCATTTATCGTTATCATTGTCTCTTTGGTTGTGTATGGCCTAAAAAAACTTGGCTTTATTTAGATATAATCGTTTATCTTGTGCCTTATTTCCTCATGCCAGAGCCATAAAAGCAGAATTACAGCATCTACTGCAGCATATATCTTTACTGTCTGGAGAATGGTTAAATTCCCCAGTAATCCAATCTCAAATGCAGCATTTGAAAAAGGGTAGAAAAGCATAATCCCGGCGCTATAGTCCGTAGTGAGGACATAATCCAATAGTATATGGGAAAGGATTCCAAAAGTTGTAACAAAAAAATACATAGCAATCTTATGTTTTTTATAATGCCACAGTATAAAAGCCGGAACGAGGAAAATCAATCCAAAAAAGGGTGTGTGGGTAATTGTCCTGTGGGCAAATTCAACATTTAAAAAATTTAGAAAGTAGCCCATAAGAATATCAATATCCGGCAGCAAGCCAGCAAAGCCAGCAATAAACATTGTGTGCAGGGTAAAGTATTTTTTATGCCGTGAAAAATAGTCTCTATACAGGTCAACAGCGATTATTGCAAATAAGACATGGGTTACCGCAAATGGCATAGTCAAAAACCTCTTAACTCACTATAAAACACAATAGACTTTGTTTCATGGCATCTCTTTCTCATCACTCTCAATAAGTCTATCTTGACAGATCTCTCAATATTTTTTTTGCCGTGATCCTTCCTTTGCTGGTAAGGTCCTTTTCAACGGACTTAAGCATTTTCTTTACTCTTCCAATCTGGGCTTTTGAGACAAAGCCAAGCTCCTTTGCAACTCTTTTTGCTTCCTGCTGCGCAAACCTGCTCACTCTTTTGCTTTCTCTCTCTGCATGTTTCCTGACCTTTCCAAGCATCTGCCTGCCTTCATTTATTGTCACTGCATTTTTCTTTACCAGCCCCTTAACTGCTTTCTCAGCCTGCTTGCTTGTCATGCTCGCAACACCAAGGCCAAGCAGAAAACTTTTCTTTATTATGTCTTTCACCTTATACACCTCCTTACTTTATTATTTCCTTTTCCCTTAAAATTGAAAATAAAAGCACAAGCGATAGCATTAACGCAACCATAAAGCTGAATAATGAAATTGCGGATAAATTAAAAAGAATAATTTTTCCATAGTTTATGGTCAAAGCCCCAACAATAAGCAAAGCAGCTATAAGCATGCTGTAAGCAATCCTGTTTCCCGACCTGTCTATCTCCAAAGACAGCTTTTTTATGTCCGTATCTTCTATGTCAACCTTGATGGTGCCTTTCTCTATCCTTTTTAATGCCTTTGTTGCATCATCAGGGAAATCTTCTGCAAATTTCTTAAATTTGAGCATATTTCTCATAAAGCTGTTGAACTGATAAGCTGGGCTTAGCCTTTGTTTCATCAATCTCTCAATAAATGGCCTTGAACTCTGCACAAGCCTGAAATCAGGATCATATTCAAGCGCTATGCCTTCTAATGTTATCACAGTTTTCCCAAACAAGACAAAAGGGGCAGGCATCTTCAAGCCATAGCTTAATGCCAATTCCATTATTTCCTCCAATGCATGGCTTATCTTTATCTTTTTTATGTCAGAATCTTGCAGGGAATCCAAAACCTCGCTTATGTTCTCGAGCAATTCATCCTTTTTTTCTATGTCCCCATCGCTTAGTTCTATTATAGTGGAAAGCACTTTCTCAGGATCATTGTCAATAACGCCATAAAACAGGTCAATAGACTTATTTTTCAGGTTTTCATCAAAATGGCCCGTAATGCCAAAATCAACAAACGCAATTTTTTTGTCCTTAGTTATCATTATATTGCCTGGATGGGGGTCGGCATGAAAAAATCCATGAACAAATACTTGCGTTAAAATAGCGTCAAAACCATTGTTTATTATTTGCTTTAGGTCTATCTTTCTCTTTTTTGCTTCTTTGATATCATGCAGCTCTATTCCGTCAATAAATTCCATCACCATAACTTTTTCTGTTGTAAGCTGGTCATAAACCTTAGGTATCTTTACTGTCCTGCTGCCTGCAAAGTTTCTTGCAAACTTTTTTGCATTAAAAGCCTCTCTCTTGAAGTCAAGTTCTTTCTGCGTCCATCTGGAAAACTCTTCTATTACCTGCACAGGATTAAACTTTCTTATTTCTGATACGTGCCTTTCCAGCAGCCTTGCAAAATAAAGCATGATATCAACATCTGCGTCCATTACCTCCTTTACGTTTGGCCTTTGCACTTTTACAGCTACTTTGCTGCCATCCTTAAGCACAGCCCTGTGCACCTGGCTTATTGAGGCAGAAGCTATGGGATTTTTGTCAAAAGAAGAAAATAGATCACCAATGTCCTTCCCAAATTCGCTCTTTATCTGTTTTTTAACCAGGTCATAGGAAAATCCAGGCACTTTATCCTGTAAATTTTCCAGCTCCTTTATGTAGCTCTTTGGCACCAAATCAGGCCTCACGCTCAATACCTGGCCAAATTTTATAAAAGTAGGCCCAAGTTTTTCCAACGTCAGTCTCAATCTTTTTTCAGTGCTGTACTCTTTCTTCTGCTCAAGCCTCTGCTTGACCCTTTTTGTCAAAGGCACCTTATATTTTAGCTTTGTTCTCTCAATAAGAAAATCAAATCCTTCTTCAAAAAGAACTGCAAGTATCTCCCTAAACCGATTGATATCTCTTACCTCTTTTACAAGCTTTAAAGCCATAACTTATTTATTCTCAGGCTTATTTATAAAAGTTATTAAAATAATTAACAATTAAATTTTTAAAACAGCAAATTAACGCAAGATGAAACAGAAAAAAATGGAAAAAACTCAGACTAAGATTGATAATTTTAAAGTCATTGGCTTAATTCTGTTTATTATTTCCACGATAGACACTTATTTTTTGTTGAAATTTGACGGTTTTTCGCAGTTATTCTGGTTCTGCAATTCTGCATTATACCTTCTCGCATTAGGATTTTATTTCAGAAAATCAATCTTGATAACAGCTGTTTTGTTAGGGGCATTGGTTGTTCAGCTTCCATGGGTGCTGGATTTTTTTTACCAATTGTTTACCGGGAAAATGTGGCTGGGGGTAGCTTCTTACATGTTTGAATATGGCTTCGATAATATAAGGTTCTATATTGAGCTCGATCATTTGTTCATAATCCCTTTGGCATTATGCGGAATAGCAAGGCTCGGTTTTAATAAAAATGGATGGGCTGTAGCAGCAATTGTAGCTATTATCTTAAATGCCGGCGCTTTCTTGGCCTCATCGGCAGAAGACAATGTAAACTGCGTTTTTTACTCGTGTTTTTCTGATAAGATTGAAATGAAGGAGTATCCTTTTGCTTATGCGCTTGTATGGACTGCCAGTATAATAACATCCATTTTTGTTCTTAGCAAAATCATTTATTCTTTCTTAAGAAAATATAAGAGTTTAGCTAACATCTGAGTCTCCATATTGACCTGCTATCCTGCGTATTCACCGCTAACCTTGTCTGGTGCTAGGCTAGGCTTGGTGCCAGATTCGAGATTGGAGCGCATTTTGGAGTCTGTTTTGGCTTTGTTTCTACCTGACAATTTATATATTGTGTGCACTTATCTGCACTTAAGCTTGAACAATCTTCTACACATTTTTTTTCCATTGTTGAAGTTTTTATTCCAGCAGTTTCAACTACTTTGCACTTAATATATTTATACTCAATACAGGTGTCAATGCTTAAGCTTGAGCAAGTTCTAAAAGCGCATTTCGGGCTTTGCTTGATAAGACGTTTATCAACAAAGCATACATCCAAATCAGCGCATTCATCAACATCCAGCTCAGTGCACTTTACATCAATTTGTTTCTGCCTTTCTTCTTCTTCCTTCTCTGCCTGGCTGAAGCAGCCGTCTCCTTCTGCAGTAAAGCCTTCTGGACAGCTGCAAACAGAAGCTTTGAGAATTAAGGCCCCATCTTTGCAGTACAAAGGCTTTCTGGAGCTGCATTCACTATAAGGTGTTTCATCATTGCAGCTAGCTGTATCTCTGATTGGTTGCTTGCCAGCATCAGTTTCCTTTTGCTTTTCTTGATTATTATCCTGGGCTTGTTCTCGGATTTCATCTGCAGTTATGTTTTCTCCATGCAAGCCAAGCTGTCCAACAGCTATGACCAAAATTGAAGTAATTATCATAACAAAAATGGATAATATAAGAATTTTTAAATCAAATTTTCCTTCTTTTCGCATATGCCTATTTTTTTTCATGAATTTAAACAATTATTGGTACTTTTGGACGAAAATAAGGATCTAACTATTCAGTAGCCTCCGTAGTCGCCTCCGTAACCTGCGTAACCTCCTGGGTCGGGTTGAGGAATAACATGGTCTGGAACTGGAATTGGTTCTGGAACTGGAATTGGTTCTGGGGCTGGGCTTGGTTCTGATGTTAGGTTTGGTTCTGGGGCTGGACTTAGTGTCAGATTCGAAATTGGAGCACACCGGGCAGGTTGTTTTCTTGCTTTTCTAAGCTCACATTCATCATACAAAATACATTTTTTGATTGACAAATCTTTGCATTCAACTGAATCAGCAATACCCTGTTCCTTTTGTGTTTTTCCCATACATCTGCCATCTATGCAAACGCAAGTTGGAACTGGACCGTCAGGTACCGGCAGGCAAGTATTTTTACAGTCTAAACTTGGTTTTTCTTTTGAGCATTGCCATGAACAGCTACAAGCTGACCAATAAGGGCTATAAGGGCTACATTCAGACTGATATTTGCAGATAATATCTTTTCCATCATTAGTAATAATAAAAACTCCATCGCTTTTATCTTCTGCCAGATGAGTTGGCTGAATTGGATCTGGTGGAGGAAATCCACCAACATATGCATTTGCAGGAGTATAGAGTTTTGCAACTACCAGAAGCTGCCTGTCAATCATTTTAGCCTTTACATTAATTGGTATGCTCCATTTGTATTCTACTTCGGTAGTTCCAGCCGATACTTTACGAACTATGCCCGGAACATGGTCAATTATTTGGACATCTTCAGCTAAATTATGGAATAGCTCATAATCGTCACCATGGATAAGTACAGCAGCGTCATTTGGCGCATTTCCAACGAATACCCTTACTTCATATTCCTGCCCTTCATGTAATATTTCACCTCCATTTGGCCAGATGACGCGAATGGTAGGATTGGATGTGTCATTAGATATACTAAGCACATTAATCTGCACTTTATCAAGTTCCTGAACTGCGGAGCCACCACCAACTCGGCGTATTAGCAATGCAGTATATACTCCTGGCTTTTCGTATATGTGAAATACTCTATCTGGACGTATGCAGTAATCTGTCGGTGCATAGCAGGATACACCACCATTTGTACCATCCCCAAAATGTATATAATATTGATCTAACCAGCTTAGAACATTCGCACTGAATGTAACAATAAGAGGCGCATATCCTGAGAGAGGAGCTGCAGAGAAGATATCTGTCTTTTTTTCGCAATCTTTGTGGCAGCTGCCTAACTTTACTGGGGCTGTGCATCTTTCATTTTGCTCCTCATCTTGCCCCTCACAGAAATCAACATCAAATTCTCCCTCTTCACATATACTATCGCCACATACTGGTATTGGCTCTTGACTCTCAATTGTACATACTGTAAAGTTCCATAAGGATCCCTTAAGGCATCCGCATGCCCCCTTAGAATAATGGGGGCTTAATTGCATACTATAATTTTCAAAAACATCATCATAAAAAATGTCAGTTGAGCATCGGCAATTTCCAGAAATGCAGGCAGTTTGCGGCAAATAACTGCCAAAATCCTTCATATCTAAGCTTCCATATTCTGCCCGAATACCATCTTTATCATAACAGCCCGCTACTTTTTGGCTACATGGCGGTGGTGGCGGAACTGGTGGCAGAGGAGGTTCTGTTTCAGAAATATCAATAAACTCAGGCTCAGTTTCTTCTGCTCTATCATCTGATAGAGATTCTTCGGATGGTAAACCTAGTTGCCCAACACCAGCAACTAATAAAACAGCAGTGAGCATAAACAGAAAATAGATTGAACAGGTTATAACCTCTTTTTTTATTTGCATCATTTTTTCTTCCTTGTTTAACTATAAATACCTTTCTGAAGATACCTTCCTAAATAAATGTAGTAACATGAAAAATAGCTATTTTGCTCTTGCAATCAACAGAGTCTGAGTTTGTGGATAATTTCTTAATACCATCCTCGCTTAACTGGTAGTATACAAGTTGTGATGGACATTCACCAACAGTAGCAGGGTTATATTTTATCTTTAGCTCAACTGGTTCACTAAAGGTTATACCAGTTGGGCTTATTTTGTAAATATCACTTGCAGCTTTGAAGAGGTTAAGATTAAGATGGTCTACCATCTCTATTGAGAGCAAATTGCTGCTAGATTCAGTACCTTTTGGAATGGAAATTGTGATTATATCATCTGGAGATTCAAGTTCTAACTGTCTGCTAGAATCAAGATTAATTGATGTCTTAAAGTTTGTTAAGATTAGAGCCTTATCTCCCAAGCCCTCAATCCCAACTGTAATCTTACCATTTTCAGGCTTTAAGCATTTAAAATAAGGGTAAGTGTTCAGTTCTATATTCCCAACGAAAAAAGATTTAAAATCAGATTTGCCTACCAGAAAAGCATTTGTTTGAATGCCACTTGCTAAACTGTCTTTGATTAAGGCATAGCTAACTATTAATTCAGTCTCTAAAATCTTACCCTTCTTTCCCAAGTCAATTAAGCATAATTCAGTTGATTGTGGCATTGAATAGGACTTTTTGCTGAAAGTCCCGTAATCTTTTCCTATGGTCTCGACATCTAGGGCAATCTTATTTTTCAATGCAGCCACTTCTGTCTTGTCCATAGTGTCCTTGGCTCCGGAAATATAATTATAACCCAGAAACAATATGACTGCAGAAACAATTACTGTGAGTATATAAGCAAATACTTGTTCATTAATTTGGCCTCTTTTCAATTTATTTTATTTGTCTTATACTCTATATTTAAGCTTTTTGAATTTGCCTAATTCTTTCTCAACCCATTCATCATAGCTTTCATTTGCCTCTGCATCTATCCTGAGAATGCAGGGAACGCTATAACTATGCAGTTTAGAAACTTCATTTTTTATCTTTTTATAGTTTTTTTCTATTGTTTTGGCCATAATAACCTATTCTTTTCCATCTTGAATCTTTCCTTTCCACCAATACAAGCTCCTTATCGGATGGATATTGGAGCACGCTATAAGCCTTTTATTCAGAAGATGTCTTGAGATCTTTACCGCTTCTTTCTCATCCCTGCACGTTATATAAACCAGAGTCATAAACTGGCATAATACCGTCTTTGTTTATATTATTTGTTGTTATGCATTGAATAATTTTAAAAACCGATGCTCATTTTCACCCAATATGCCTGGAAAATTTTTATTCACAAATGCGCTTGGAAGCTTTGTATTCAATGAGAAGCATAATGCAGTTGATGGCCTGCTTTTTCATAGCATTGAGGACTATAAGGAAAAAAGCATCTATGAGGACAAATTAAGGCAGAGGCACGGCAATCTTGAGGCTCCAACGGGCAAGAACCTTTATGATATCTTATCGTTTTTCAAAAACAAGAAATATTTTTCCGAATTCCAAAAAAAGAACCTGGAACTTACCAAAGAATCATTAAGGAACTCTGTCAGCAGCGACTTATTGATAATTCAAACTATCAATACTATAGATGAAATTGATAAAACTATAAACGCTCTGACAAAAAGGCTGAGGGACTGGTATTCCCTATACAATCCAGAAGCTTCCAATAAAATAAAGGACCACCAGAAATTTGCATCATTGGTATCACATAACTCAAAATCCCAGCTGTTAAAGGAATTTAGCATAAGCGAGAAAGATTCAATGGGTGCTGATTTAAAGCAGACTGATGTGTCAGCAATGATATTGCTTGCATCGCAAATCAACAGCTTTTATGGCTTAAAAGAGAATTATGAAAGCTACTTAAAAGATCTGGAAAAGGAAGTATGCCCAAATCTGGCTTCAGTAGTAGGTGTTAACATTGCCGCAAAGCTTATAGAGCACACAGGCAGCTTAAAAAGGCTCTCGCAGCTTCCAGCTTCTACACTGCAGATCCTTGGAGCTGAAAAGGCCCTTTTCAGGCATTTGAGAAACAAAAGGAACCTTCCGCCAAAATACGGATTATTGCACGAACACCAGCTTATACAGAAGTCAAAGAAGGATATGCATGGAAAGGTCGCAAGAGCTCTGGCAGACAAAGCGTCTATAGCTGCAAGGGTTGATTATTTCCAAGGAAAATTTATTGGTGAAAAGTTAAAAAAGGAATTGACAGACAAATTCAAAATCCAGTACTGAGCCAATAAAGTCAATTTCAATAGCTAAAATCACTAAGTGGCATTCAGAAAAGTATAATCAAAATTCAATAAACACAACTCAAAAATAAACAAGGCAATAACCTAAAAAATAATTAAGAACTATCCAAATCATCTATTGTTAAAATGATATCAAAATCAAGGATATTTGAGGTTTATGAGGATAAGGCAAGAAATAAGTTGTTTACCATAAATCTTATTGCTGGAGAAACGGTTTCTGAGGAAAATTTGGTAATGCAGAACAATATAGAATACAGGGAATGGGACCCTTATTCAAGCAAGTTATCTGCAGTAATATTGAATAAATGCCAAAATATCTTTATTAGGAAAGATGATGTTGTTCTTTATCTGGGAAGTTCAACAGGCACTACTGTAAGCCATGTTTCGGATATTGTCGGCAAAGACGGCTTCGTTTTTGCGGTTGATATTGCGCCAAGAGTAATGACGGAGATGATTTTTAATCTCGAATCGAGAAAGAATATTGCCCCGATATTAGAGAGCGCAAATCATATCAGCAAATTGACTGAAAGGATAAGCGTTGTTGATATAATCTACCAGGATATAGCGCAAAGGGACCAGGTCGATATATTTCTGAAAAATATGGACAATTTTCTGAAAAAGGACGGCTATGCGCTGCTGGCAGTAAAGGCAAGGAGTATTGACGTTACAAAAAAGCCCAGGCAGGTTTTTAATGAAGTAAGAGAGCATCTGGAAAAGGAAGCTGTAATAGTTGATTACAAAACTTTAGAGCCTTATCAAAAGGATCATGCCATGTTTGTTGTTAAGAAAAAATTATTATAACCAAAACATTTAAATTCTAAGTAAATTTTCCGACTAGCTGGGGGTAAAAACATGGAAGATTTGTCTGGAGATAAAACCGGGACTTTTAGGCTCAAAAAAGGCCTTGCAGAGATGCTCAAAGGCGGCGTGATAATGGATGTTGTTTCTGCTGAGCAGGCAAAGATAGCCGAGAAAGCAGGGGCTGTAGCAGTCATGGCCCTGGAAAAAATTCCTGCTGACATAAGAAAATCAGGGTTAGTGGCAAGGATGGCTGATCCAAAGAGAGTAAAGGAGATTATGAAAGCCGTAACTATTCCTGTAATGGCAAAAGCAAGGATTGGGCATGTCGCTGAAGCAAGAATTCTGGAATCCTTGGGCGTTGATTATATTGATGAATCAGAGGTGCTTACACCGGCTTCAGAAAAGCATATTGACAAGCATGATTTCAAGGTGCCTTTTGTATGCGGAGCAAGAAATTTGGGCGAGGCATTAAGGAGAATAAACGAAGGGGCAGCCATGATAAGGACAAAAGGCGAGCCGGGAACTGGAAATATAATAGAAGCGGTAAAGCATACCGAAATTATCAGCACTCAAATATCAAGCTTAAAACAAATGTCAAGAAGAGAGGTTCAAAAAGAAGCTGACAAAATGAAAGTTCCTATTGCGCTTGTGGAGGCAGCGAAAAGCGCGCAAAGGCTTCCGGTAGTAAATTTTGCAGCAGGGGGAATAGCTACTCCGGCAGATGCCGCATTGATGATGCTTCTTGGCTCAGATGGCATATTTGTAGGCTCTGGTGTCTTTAAGTCAAAGAATCCTCAAAAAATGGCAAAAGCAATTGTAGAAGCTACAACTAACTATGACAAGCCGGATATTATAGCAAAAATATCTGCTGGTTTAGGGGAAGCAATGGAAGGGATTGAAATGGACAAACTGCAGCTTAGAATGCAGGAAAGGAGCCATTAATAAAAAACCCAACCACAGCAAAGCTGCTGGATTTGTGCTGAAGTAAAACAATCAGAAAAAAGTTAAGAGATAGATTGGCTTATAACCTTTTATCACTAATCTTGTCAACAATAAAAAATAAAACGGAATTAAACAATAAAATAATAACTCTAATAACACTATTGTAACCAAATGAGAATAGGCATACTCGCTTTGCAGGGAGATTTTAGGGAGCATTTTAACCTATTAAGGAAATTAGACACAAATCCAGTTTTTGTCAGATCTAGAGAGGATTTAGAGTCCGTAGATGGGTTAATTATACCTGGCGGGGAGAGTACAACGATTTCTTTGCTGATGAGAAGGTACGGCCTGGATAAAAAGATAAGGGAAAAATGCGCTCAGGGAATGGCAATCTACGGCACTTGCGCTGGAGCTATTCTACTCTCAAGAGAAGTGATTGGAAACAATGTTTCATCCCTAAATCTGATTGATATAGGCATAGAAAGGAATGCTTACGGGAGGCAGATTGATAGCTTTGAAGCTGAATTAATCATAAAGGACATCGGCAACTTTAAGGGAATTTTTATAAGGGCTCCTGTAATAAAAAAAGTCTCTGATACAGTGCAGGTTCTTGCAGAGCATAATCAATTCCCGGTAATGGCGCAACACAATAATATCCTGGTAACAACCTTCCATCCAGAGCTTTCCAACGATACCAGGGTTCATGAATATTTCATTAAAATGGCAAGAGAATACAAGGAGATTAGAGAGATGCAAATTGATTTGGAGAAAAGCGATAGTTGATAAAAATCAGCTTCTTGTATTGGTAAATCTTATCAATATTCTTATTATAGCAAATCACACTAATATTCATATCTTTTCATCGTGATTTGCTTATCCCATAATAGGGATACAAAAACTGCAAAGTAATTTTTTAGTATTAGTAATCAAGGGGCACAATTAACTATTTCGTAAATGTAGCAACCGAAGATTTATATATCTCAGTTTTCTTTCATCCCGAATATGTCAGAAAGAAGAATCACTTTGCAAAGGCCTGTTCGAGGCCAAAGGCCTTTAGAACTAGAAGTTGCTATTCATCCTCATTCTAATGGAATAATTGTTGTTAATTATCCTGGAATTACTGGGGATATTGATGGATATAATAATAAACATGGTCAGCAGGCTGATTTTGTACAAGAGAAAGGAATTGGAACCGTTGTTAGAATGGGAAACCCCATCTATGATGGATTAC
>Ga0209541_10012281_pt1 | contig 13276 bp, 22 predicted proteins | sample RifCSPlowO2_01_FD_184027 | JGI IMG/M metagenome (GOLD analysis project Ga0209541, IMG submission 184027) | Groundwater microbial communities from Rifle, Colorado - Rifle CSP2_plank lowO2_0.1 (SPAdes) (version 2) | ecosystem: Environmental > Aquatic > Deep subsurface > Groundwater | place...
AGCTAAAGATGGAAAAATTGAGTTACAAGGAGATCATAAAGATACATTAAAACAAGAATTAATAACTTTAGGTTTTTCACCAGACACAATTTCAACTTGAGATGAATAAAAAAAGATTTGTAAAAGCGGAACTAATAGGTTTAACTATAGAAATAACCAACTCAAAGAATAAATCTTTGATTGGTTTAAAAGGAAAAATAATTGATGAAACTAAAAACATGTTAACAATAGAAAAAAACAACATCATAAAAAGAATAATCAAAGATCAATCAACTTTGTATTTTCCAAAACAAAAAATCAAAATCAATGGAAAATTCCTTATCGGAAGATCTGAAGATAGATTAAAAAAATGAAAAAAGAAAGACATATCGGATTAAAAGTAAAAACGCCTAGTGAAAACTGTCAAGATTCAAAATGTCCATTTCATGGGACATTAAGTATTAGAGGAAGGGTTTTCACAGGGACAGTAATTAGCGATATAGCACATAAAACAGTTACAATAGAATGGCCAAGATTATTTTATTTACCAAAATATGAAAGATATGAAAAAAGAAGAACAAGAGTAAAAGCTTATAATCCAACATGTATAAATGCTAAAACAGGTGACAAAGTGAAAATTACAGAATGTAGGAAATTAAGTAAAACAAAATCATTTGTTATAATTGAGGTTTTAAAATGAGACCCATAAAAGCAAAAATCACGAGAAGTTTACCAGTAGGGACAACCATGCAAACCTGTGATAATTCAGGAGCTAAAATAATCAGATTAGTATCAGTAAAGGGTCTTAAAACTGTTAAAAAAAGACCTCAATCAGCTGGTGTTGGTGACTTAGTCATAGTCTCAGTGATAAAAGGATTAAAAGAAATTAGAAAACAACTTGTTCCGGCAGTAATTGTAAGACAAAAAAAAGAATATTCAAGACCAGATGGAACAAGAATAAAATTTTCAGATAACTCGGTTGTAATCTTAAAAGACGAAAAAGGAAATCCAAAAGGCACTATTTTCAAAGGCCCAATAGCAAAAGAAGCAGCAGAAAGATGGCCAGGAATATCAAAAATTGCAAATATTGTGGTGTAAAATGAAAAAAAAATTTTCAAGATCATGGAAATCAAGTAAACAACCAAGAAAACAGAGAAAATACCTACATAATGCACCATTACACATTCAAAGAAAATTCCTTTCATCTCATCTTTCAAAAGAATTAAGGAAAAAACACACTAGAAGAGCCATTAAAATAAGGACAGGTGATAGGGTAAAGATTATGAGAGGTCAATTTAAAAATAAAACAGGAAAAATTGAAAGAATAAATACAAAACGAAAAAGAGTTTTCATAGAAAACGTCCATATGTTAAAAAAGGACGGAACAAAAGTACCATATCCATTCCATCCATCTAACTTATTGATCTTAGAATTAAATTTGGAGGATAAAAAAAGACAAAAATTATTAGAAAGAAAAAATGTCAAAAAAACATTTGAAAAGATTAGCAGCACCAAGAACATGGCCGATACAAAGAAAAACAAATAAATGGATTACAAAACCAAATCCATCAGGTCATTCTATAGATAAAACTATGCCGATTAATTTAATATTAAAAGAAATATTAAAATTAACAAAAACCACACAAGAAACTAAAAAAATATTAAATCAAAAAGAAGTTTTAATTAATAAAAAACCAATAAAAAACATAAAATTTCCTGTTTCTTTAATGGATATTTTAGAAATACCTAAAATAAATAAATATTACAGAGTATTATTCAATAAAAAAGGGAAACTTATCTTACATCCAATCGAAAAAGAAGAAGCAAGCATAAAATTAAGTAAAATTATAAATAAGACATTATTAAAACATAAAAAACTTCAATTAAATCTAGATGATGGAAGGAACATATTGATTGATAAAGAAGAATACAAAACTGGAGATACAATTGTTTTCGACCTTTCTAAAAATGAGATTAAATTACATCTTAAATTAGAAAAAGATGTTCTAATTTATTTAACAGGTGGAAAAAATATTAGTAAGGTAGGAACATTTGAAAAGATTAAAGAATTTCAAGGTTCGCAAAAAGATAAAATAATCTTTAAAATAGATAAACAACCTCTAGAATCATTAAAAGAATATGCTTTTGTAATAGGCAAAGACAAACCAATTATTTCAATACCATGAAAATGAAACAAGTTTTATTGGAAAAAGTAACTATTAATATTTGTTTAGGAAATGAACAAGAAAAAATAAACAAAGCAATGAATTTATTAAAATCTATAACGGGCGTAAAGCCAGTAAAAACAGTTGCTAAGAAACGAATACCAACTTTTGATATAAGGCCAGGTTTGTCAATAGGTTGTAAAGTTACATTAAGGAGAGAAAAAGCAAAAGTGATATTAAAAAGAGCATTAGAAGCAATCGATAATACCTTAAACAAATCCCAATTTGATGGTTATGGAAACTTCAGCTTTGGCATAGACGAATATATCAAAATTCCAGATGCAAAATACGATGTTGAAATAGGTGTTATTGGATTAGAGGTTGCAGTAACTCTAAAAAGACCTGGATACAGAGTAAAATACAGAAGAACAAAAACATCAAAGATATCAATAAAACATAGAGTAACAAAACAAGAAGCAATTGATTTTATGAAAAAAGAATTTGATGTAAAATTGGAGGAAGAAAATGAGTTACAGTAATTACAAAAAAGCTTTCAAACAATTAAAAGTAAAACCAGCAAAATTAGCCAAGTACATTAAACATAATGCTCCTAAAAAAAGAAAGTTTGGGATATCAACAAGACGTTGTAAAAGATGTGGAAGAATAGGAGGTCATATCAAAAAATATGGTCTTGATTTATGCAGACAATGTTATAGAGAATCTGCAAAAAAATTAGGATTCAAAAAATATTCATAAAATGTCACTAAATAACCCATTAGCAGATGCATTGGTTCACATTATGAATTGTGAAAGGATAGCTAAATCAGAGTGCATTATAAAACCATCTTCAAAAATAATAAAAGATGTATTAAATCTATTGAAAAAAGAAAAATATGTAGGCGACTTTGAAGTAATCAACCAAGGAAGTTATGAAATATTAAAATTAAATCTTCTTAATAAAATAAATAAAATAGGGATTATAAGACCATATTTTAGTGTTAAAAAAGATGATTTTGAAAAATTTGAAAAAAGATATCTTCCATCTAAGGAATTGGGGTTCTTGATAGTATCAACATCAAAAGGTTTAATGACAAATATTGAAGCTAAACAAAAAAAACTTGGGGGGAGATTAATAGCTTATGTCTACTAAAATGAAACAAAATATTATCGAGCAAATACAAATCCCAGAAAAAACAGAAGTTTCAATAGACAAGTCTTTAATAAAAATAAAAGGAGAAAAAGGTGAAATTGAAAGAAGATTAGTCAACCCAAAAATTGAAATTTCAAAAAAAGAAGATAAAATTGTTCTAGTTTCTAAAAAAGCTACTAAAAGGGAAAAAAAGATGATAAACACATTCAAAGCTCATATAAAAAATATGATTAAAGGAATTAATCAAGGATTTATTTATAAATTAAAAATATGTTCTAGTCATTTTCCAATGAATATTTCTGTACAAAATAACGAATTAACAATTAAAAATTTTTATGGAGAAAAAAAACCAAGAAAGGTAAAATTTCCACAAGAGATATCTGTTAAAGTCGATGGTGATGAAATAATAATAGAAGGCACCAATAAAGAACAGGTAGGTCAAACAGCATCTAAAATAGAAGGGCTTTGTAAAAAAAAGAGAAACAAATTTGATAGAAGAATCTTTCAAGATGGAATTTATATAACATTCAAGGATAATAAGGAGATAAGATGAACATAGAAAGATTAATTGAGTTAAAAGGAAGAAAGAAAAAAAAGAAACCAACCTTTCTTAGACAACAGTCTCATCTATCAAAATTAAAAAAAACCTGGAGAAAACCAAAAGGTATAGATTCAAAATTAAGATTAAACAAAAAAGGTCATAGAAAAAAACCATCTCCTGGTTATGGTTCACCAAGATTAGTAAAATATCTTAATCAAAATGGCTTTAAAGAAATACTTATTTATAATCCAAAAGATTTAGAGAAAATAGATTCTAAAACACAAATACCAAAAATGTCTAAAGTTGGTTTAAAAAAGAAATTACAAATTTTAGAAAAAGCTCTTTCTCTTAAATTAAAAATCTCAAATATAAAAGAGATCCAAAAAACAATAGACATCATTAGTGATAACATAAAAAAGAAACAAGAAAAGAAAAAGAAAATTTCAGAGAAAAAAGAAAAATCAAAGAAGGAATTAGAGAAAAAAGTAACAGAAGAAACAAAGGAAGAGAAGAAACCAAAAATAAAAGAAGAAGAAAAGAAGGAAAAAGATAAACTACTAATAAAAAGACAATGAAACTAAAAAATCAAAGAGAACTAGCATCAAAAATCCTGAAATCAGGAAGAAAAAGGATTTATTTAGATCCAACTAAATTAACCGAGATAAAAGAAGCAATAACAAAAACAGATATAAGATCTTTAATATCACAAAAAATAATCAAAGTAAAACCCAAAAAAGGTATCTCTAAATTTAGATCAAGAAAAAGAAGAATGCAAAGAGCAAAAGGTAGACAAAAAGGTTATGGATCTAGAAAAGGAAAAAAAACCGCAAGATTACCAAGAAAAAAAGCATGGATGTTAAAAGTAAGAGCTCAGAGAAACTTACTACAGCAATTAAAACCAAAATTATCATCAAGAGATTATCGATTTCTAAGAAAAAGAATAAAGGGAGGCTTCTTTAGAAGCAGAAGACATATTAACTTATACATAACCGAACAAGGATTTATTAAAAAATGAGAAAAACTAAACTTATACAATTCAAGAGAAAAAGAAAAGGTTTAACTAATTATAAAAAGAGATTAGACTTATTAAAATCTAAAAAACCAAGATTAGCGATAAGAAAGTCATTAAAGAATTTAATAATCCAATTAATTCAATATCAACCAAGAGGAGATAAAATAATTTTATCAACACATTCTAAAGAACTAAGAAAATTTGGCTGGAAACCACACCTAAATAACATACCTTCTTCATACCTAACAGGTTTATTATGTGGAATAAAACTAAAAAAGAAGAATATAACAGATTTTGTAATAGATGTAGGGTTTACTAGAAAAACAAAAAATTCATCTGTTTTTACAGCGATAAAAGGCATTCATGATTCAGGTATTAACTTACATATACAAGAAATACCAGAAGAAAGAATCAAAGGTTCACATATTTCAAAATATGCAACTTTATTAAGAACAGACCAAGATAAATATAAAAAACAGTTTTCAAATTATCTAAAAATAAATTTCAATCCAGAAGAATTTGAAAATCATTTTTTAGAAATAAAAAATAAGATTTTAAAAGGAAATTAAAATGAGAGAAAAAATTAAAGAAGAACAAAGGACGAAACAGCTATTTGATAAAGAATCCTGGAAACCAAAAACAGAATTAGGCAGAAAAACAAAGAAAGGAGAAATAACAATAGACGAAATACTAGATAAGGGTTATAAAATATTAGAATCAGAAATTATTGATGCTTTAATCCCAGATTTACAATCAGATCTTATGGCTATAGGTCAATCAAAAGGTAAATTTGGTGGTGGTAAAAGAAGCATTTGGAGACAAACCCAGAAAAAAACAAGAGAAGGAAATAAACCTAAATTCGCAGCATTTGCTGTTGTAGGAAACAAAAAAGGTTACGTAGGTATAGGATTTGCTAAAGCAAAAGAAACAGTACCAGCAAGAGAAAAAGCAATTAGAAATGCTAAACTAAATATAATAAAAATCAGAAGAGGGTGTGGTTCTTGGGCATGTGGTTGTAAACAAACACATTCAATTCCATTCAAAATTTCTGGTAAATCAGGTAGTTCAAAAATGGTTTTAATACCCGCACCAAAAGGTGTTGGTTTATGTATAGAAAAAGAATGTCAAAAAATAATCAAATTTGCTGGAATACAAGACATACATTCAAAGACCTTTGGTCAAACAAGAACAAAAATAAATCTTATCAAAGCATGTTTCAATTCACTTAAACAATTAAGCAAAGTGAAAATTACAGAAGAACAAACCAAAAAATTAGGAGTAGTAGAAGGTAATGAATAAAATTGCTATTATCAGAGTTAGAGGAACAATTGGAATTAAAAAAGAAATAGAAGACACTATGAAAATGTTAAGATTATATAAAAAAAATACATGTGTTGTTCTTAATAATACTCAATCATGTGCCGGAATGCTTAAAAAAATAAAAGATTATGTAACTTGGGGAGATATAAATGAACCAACAATCAAATTGTTATTAATAAAAAGAGGAAAATTACCTGGAAATAAACCCTTAATAGAAGAATATGTAAAAGAAAAAACAAAACTAACCATAAATGATTTTGTAAAAGAATTTATCTCAGGGAAAAAACAATTAAAAGATATTCCAGGATTCAAACCATTTTTCCGGTTAAAACCTCCAGAAAAAGGTTTTGAAAGAAAAGGTATTAAAAAACCATTTTCTTTAGGTGGATCATTAGGTTATAGAAAAGATAAAATAAATGAATTAATCCATAGGATGATTTAAAATGATAATCAAAAGAAAGAAAAACACAAGGCAAAGAGGAACTCACACTCATGGTTGGGGTTCTAAGAAAAAACATAGAGGAGCAGGTAATAGGGGTGGTAGGGGAATGGCTGGTTCTGGAAAAAGAGCAGATCAAAAAAAACCAAGCATCCTAAAAAAATATGGTTCTTCCTACTTTGGTAAAAGAGGTTTCAAACCAATTCAACTAAAAAAACAAAAAATAATCAATTTCTCAGACCTATATAAATTAAAAGACAAAATAAAAAATAATACTCTAAACCTAAAAGAATTAGGATACACAAAACTGTTATCTAAAGGACAACCACCAAAATTAAAAATCATTATTTCTTCATTTTCCAAAAAAGCGCAAGAAAAACTAAAACAAGTTGAAGGAGAAATACAGAAATGAGTATCTTCAAAGAAATTTTAATGAATTTACCAGAAGTAAAAGCACCTGACCAGAAAAAACTACCATTTAATACAAAACTCAAATGGACTCTAACAATTTTAATAGCTTTCTTCGTATTGGGTTTAATACCCTTATTTGGTTTGGATCCAAATTCACAATTTCAATTTGAACAATTAGCATTAATCCTAGGAGCAAAATTCGGAACACTTATCTCTTTAGGTATAGGTCCAATTGTAACCGCTTCTATTGTTTTGCAGTTATTAACAGGTTCTGGAATTTTAAAATTAGATTTAACAACCCATGAAGGTAAAAGATTTTTCCAAGGCATACAAAAATCATTAGCTATATTCTTTATTATTTTTGAAGCATTTATTTATGTATTTATGGGTGGTTTCTCACCAACTCCAACCTTACTTGCAGGAAAATATTTCTTTATACAATTACTACTGGTTTTTCAACTAACTCTAGGTGGTTTATTAATACTTTATATGGATGAGGTTGTTTCAAAACATGGATTTGGTTCAGGTATTTCATTATTTATCGCAGCAGGTGTTTCAGAAGCCATATTCATAAGAGCTCTTTCACCATTAACAGCTTCTGGTTCATTAGCTTTTGGATCAGGACAAGCCCCAGTAGGAAAAGTATGGGTTTTATTAAGGTCTATAGCAGGAGGCAACATAAAAGAACTACTCAAGGCATTCTTCTCAATATTTTTCACAATTTTTGTTTTCCTTATGGCTGTTTATTCGCAAGCAATGAAAGTTGAGATTCCATTGTCCTTTGGTAGAATTAGAGGGTATGGTATGAGGTGGCCATTAAAATTCATCTATACATCTAATATTCCAGTTATTTTAATTGCTGCATTAATAGCAAATATCCAATTATGGGCAAGGTTACTAGAAAATTGGGGACACCCCATATTAGGTACTTTCTCAGGAAATATTCCTGCAACAGGGTTTGTTACCTGGATTAATCCACCACAAATAATAGAGAATATAATTAATGGAATATTTAATTATATGGATATTTTTCATGCTTTAATTTACATAATATTTTTTATAATAGGTTGTATCATATTCAGTTTCTTCTGGGTTCAAACAGCAGGTATGGATGCTAGATCTCAATCAAAACAGATAATGGCTTCTGGTTTACAAATTCCAGGTTTTAGAAGAGATGAAAGGGTTTTAGAAAGGATTTTAAGTAGATACATAAACCCATTAACAGTAATGGGTGCTATCGCAGTTGGTTTATTAGCAGCTTCAGCAGATTTATTAGGAGCTTTAACATCAGGAACAGGAATATTATTAGCTGTTATGATTATTTATAACTTATATGAAGAAATTGCCCAGCGGCACATGATGGATATGCATCCATCTTTAAGGAGGATAATTAAATAATGTTCGATTCATTTTTCAATTACATTTTTGGATTTTTAATAAATTGGAATAAATTCATAGCCCTATTAATAATCTCATTTATTTTAACATTAATAACAACTTTGATTTTTAAATTCTTAACAGACCAACATCTAATGAAAACTTTAAAAGAAGAAATAAAATTATCACAACAAGAAGCTAAAAATCATAAGAATAATCCAAAAAAATTAATAGAGATCCAAAAACAAGCAATGGAAAAAAATATAAAATTAATGATGCATTCAATGAAACCAATGTTATTTACATTTTTACCAATAATTATTGTCTTTAGTTGGTTAAGCAAAACATATACAGGATGGCCAAGCCCTATTCCATATTTAGGATGGATAGGAACTTATATAATATTTTCATTAATACTTAGTATATTATTAAGAAAATTACTAAAGGTGCATTAAAATGTCACATAGAACACCAAATAAAACAAAATCAAGGACTTTAAGAAGGGTCTATGTAAAAGCTACAAAAGGTGTAAGAGTGCATTATAGAAAAAGAAAACCATCAAAAGCAAGATGTGCAGAATGTAAAGCGATATTAAAGGGCATACCTAGAGAAAGACCATATAAAATGAGGACCTTACCTAAAACCAAAAAAAGACCATCAAGACCGTATGCTGGTGTTTTATGCTCTAAATGTTTAACTAAAAAAATAAAGGAATCAATCAGAAAATGATATTTGATATAGGTAGGGTTATCATAAAAACAAAAGGAAGAGATGCAAATAAACCAGCAGTTGTTGTAGATGTTTTAGACAATAACTATGTTTTAATAGATGGATTTACAAGAAAAAGAAAATGTAATATCACTCATTTAGAACCTTTAGATAAGACAATAAAGATCAAAAAAAATGAAAAAACAGAAACAATAAAAGAACTATTAAAAAAAGAAGGTTTTAATGTTAAAGAAAAAAAAGTAAAAAGATCTCCTAGAAAACCAAAAGAAAAACCGGAAACTAAAAAATCAAAGAAAAAATGAATGAAGACACTCAAAGAAAATACATAGAAATACAAATATTAGAGCAACAGATAAAACAAATTCAAAAAAACCTAGAAATTCTTAATCAACAAATTTTTGAATTAAACATGATTTCAAATTCTTTAACAGAGATTAAAAAAACAAAAATAGGTCAAGAATTACTCATTCCTTTAGGTTCTGGTATATTCATAAAAACAGAATTAAAAGACAATAATGAAATCCTGACAAATGTTGGTTCTGATGTCGTGGTTTCCAAAACAAATGCAGAAACCAAGACTTTCATAAAATCTCAAACAGAATTTGTAATTGAAATGATAACTAAAATAGAACAAGAATTACACTTATCTATTTCTAAATATGAAGAATTAAAAGAAGATTTGCAAGAACTAGTTAAGAAAAAATAATTCCACCACAACAATCTATTTAAACCTCTAAATTCTCCACAAATTAATGTCTCACCAAATCTTATCATATTACTCAGGAAAAGTCATACAAGAGCAAATAGTGAATTCTGCAAAAAATAAAGAAGCAGTAATTAAATACGCAGATTCTTTTGGAAAAAGACCAGATATCATACAATTTGAAGGAGATATCTTAGATTCAATAAAAAAAGGAGCAACTTCTTTCCATATTTCAGAAGAGCATTGGTCAGATCCATTAAAACTAAAACCAGGAATGACAAAAACACAATTAGATGAACTAAGAACAACATATGATATCATCCTAGATATAGACTCAAAAAACTTTGAACATTCAAAAATCTGTGGTCATTTACTCATAGAAGCCCTAAAATTCCATAATATACAAAACATAGGTATTAAATTTTCAGGAAACAAAGGTTTTCATATTTGCATATCACACCAAACATTGCCGAAATCAATTAACAATACACCAACAAAACTTCTATTTCCAGATGCAGTAAGAATTACATCTTCTTATCTAAAAGAACTTATAAAACCACATCTAGCAAAAAGATTACAATCCCAAGATCCTTTTTCCTTAGTTGATATAGATTCTATTTTAATCTCCAATAGACATCTCTACAGAACTCCTTACTCCTTACACGAAAAATCAGGCCTAGTAAGTCTGCCAATAAAAAAAGAAGATATTTTAACTTTCAAAAAAGAACAAGCAAAACCAGAAAACATCAAAACCTTTACTCCATTTTACATAGGAGATAAAGAAGAATCAAAACAACTCTTAATTCAAGCATTTGATTGGTATTCAAAACAAAAACCAAAAGAAGAACCAAAAAATCAATTTGAAGAAATAAAAGTAAAAATCAATCAAAAAAACTTTCCACCATGCATACAAGAAATTTTAAATGGGATAAAACAAGATGGAAGAAAAAGAGCCTTATTTATTTTAATAAATTTCTTTAAATCAACAGGTTATCCAACAGAAGACCTAAAAACAATAGTTAAAGATTGGAATATAAAAAATTATGAACCTTTACCAGATAATTATTTACAATCTCAATTAAACTGGCATAAAACAAAAAAATCAATACTTCCACCAAACTGTCAAAATGCTTCTTATTACCTAGATTTAAAAACATGTAAGCCAGATAATTTATGTAAATTAATCAAAAATCCAGTTAATTATGCTATCAGAAAGTCTAGATTTAAAAAAACTCCAAAATCTTCTTAAAATTTTTCTCATTATAATCTTTCTTATATTCTTTCAAAACCTTAATTACCCTTTTACTTACCAATCTCTTCCTCATCAAAAACTGACAAAATTGTGTTACATTTTTAGGTTTCTCACTTTCCCTACATCTTTCAAAATCAATCATTTTTATTTTCTTACCAACAAATATATGTTTTACAGGATTATGCATCTCTTCTTTATTAATTTTCAATTTATCCATTTTTCTCATCTTCCTTAAAATAACCTTAATTATTTTATTTATCTTATTCCTATTATTTTTCTTAATAAAATCAACAAATCGCTCACCTTCAACAAATTCATACACTAATCTTCCATCAAAACCAATTATTTTAGGACCAATACCATACCTATTCAGTTTTTTCAACCATTTCCACTCATTTTTAACAGTTCTTCCCTCTTTAACAGCAACTTTCTTTCCTTTATAGAAACCAGTATAAACAATACCCCTCCAACCTTTAGCAAATCTCTCTAAATTTTTAATCTTCATTTATCTTTTAAAACAAAAAATTATTTAAATACCTTTTCCTTTTCCTTAATAAAATACTAAAAAGAGGCCTAAATGAGAAAATTAATACTTTTATTTATATTATTGCTTTTAATACCCATTACAACATCAACAGAACTGCCAGATACCTATAACTGGTTAAAATCAAAACAGAATATAGATGGTTCTTTTGGTTCAATAACAGATACATCCCTATCTATTCTAGCTTTAAATACAATACAATCTCAAGAAATTTTACCAGAAACAAAAAAAGCAACAGAATGGTTACTAACCCAAAATCTAAAAAATAATCTAAAAGAAACGGCTTTTGCTCTTTTAGCTTTAAGCAAAATCGAAAATGCTCCTTCAGATTTACAAACAAAGATTAATAACAAAATACAAGAACTAACAGACTTTCTTAATACAAAACACCAAACACAAAAAACATTAGAAGCAGATCAATTACAGATTGTAATACCAGATGCGCAAACTACAGAAACATGTACCTTGAGATATCTAAAATCTAATCAAATTACCTCAAAAACCATAACCATATCTTCAGGAATTTATACAGATGAGAATATCAAATCCTGGTTTGATCCAAACATACCAGAACAAAGATTATCCATAGATTGTTCAAAATCTTTTATAGCATCTTTGATCACTATTGAAAAACATATTATCTATGATAAATTAATAATACAAGAAAAACATACAGATTCTTCAAGAATTGACTTTATTCCACCAGGTTGTTATTCTTTAATATCTACTTGTACTTTTGAAGAAAATGCATATCTTGCTTTAACACTTTATGAATTAAACCAAGATAAAAATTTACTGTCATTTATAAAATCAGAACCAACAGACCTTCAAACACTAAAGAATATTGTTCTACAAAAATTAAATGAACCAAATACATTATCAGATGAACAATATTCAGATCTTTTCAAAAACCCAGGATGGGGAAAAAATATAAACTCTTATGATAATATTTACTACACAGCCTTAGCCTTAACAACAATAGAAAACTCAGAAGCAGAAGATTATTTAATAAAACAAAAAAAACCAGATAATTCTTTTGGTTCAATAACAGACACAGCACTAACACTCTATTCTATATTAACTTACATCGCACCAGAAATCCCACCAACAGATTGTGAAGACCCAGATTCAGATTGTGATGAAGATGGTATTCCAAGAAAATATGATAGATGCCCAAAAGCAGCATATGAAGCAAGACCAGATTGTTCATTACCAGATTATGCTAATAAAGGATGTACAGTTTATAAAACTGGCAATTACATGGGATGTGCAATAGATTCAGATAATGATTGCGCATGTGACACCAAAGATAAATGTGATAATACAAATGAAAATTGTCAAGTTAATTTACAAGAAGAAGATAAGTATGGTTGTCCTGCAAATTGTGATACACTAGACTGCATGAATGACCCATATTGTACAGTTCCTGGTGGTTGTAATAAATGTAATGATTGTGGGGGAACCTGGTATGATACTAATATATGTGATCAAATAGAATGCGAAGATCCAAATTCCTGTAGTAAAAATACACAATGTTACTTCCAAGATGCACCATGGCCAATTGGTGGCACATGTAAAACATGTCCATCATCTTGTACATCTATAACAGATGAAGATTCGTGTAATTATATTGATCTAACCTGCCCTATTTCCT
>Ga0209541_10012282_pt1 | contig 13275 bp, 19 predicted proteins | sample RifCSPlowO2_01_FD_184027 | JGI IMG/M metagenome (GOLD analysis project Ga0209541, IMG submission 184027) | Groundwater microbial communities from Rifle, Colorado - Rifle CSP2_plank lowO2_0.1 (SPAdes) (version 2) | ecosystem: Environmental > Aquatic > Deep subsurface > Groundwater | place...
GGGCCGCAATTTGAGTTAATTTTAAAAAGAGCTAATGCATTTTATTTTTATGTCTAGTAAATTCTTAATTATTGGTGATTTACATGGAAATAAGCCAAAAATTCATTTTAAAGATTTTGATTACATAATTGCACCTGGTGATTTTTGTAGTGATAAAGGTTTAAGGCCATTAATGAATAAATGGCTAAACAATAGAAATAATACCGAGGATTTTGATAAATTTATAGAAAGAACTATTGGAAATAAAAAATATAGAGAATTAAAAAGAGAATCTTTAAAAGTAGGGAGAAAAATTCTTAGCTTTTTGAATTCTTTTAGTAAACCTGTGTTTATAGTTCCTGGAAATTGGGACGAAAGTTACGGCAAATCTAAAATTAAAAACATGGAGGCAAGTAGGTACAATTATATCATGTCATTTTTGCATTTTTACTTAGGAGAAAAAACAAATCCATTTTTAACTAAGGGTTTAAGAAATATTTATGATTGTCAATATAAATTGAATGTTTTTGATAATTTTAATGTTGTCGGCTATGGATTAAGCAGTAATAACGAAGAGGATTTAGGTAAAAGTCTCAAAAAATTAGGATTAACAAAAAGACAGTCTGTGAAATTGAACAAGGCTTATAATAAAATATTCAAGAAACTTGAATTAGTTTATAGTAAAAGAAATAAGAAGAAACCATCTATTTTTATTACTCATAATGTTCCTTTTAATACAAAATTGGATATTCTTGTAAATAAAGAATCAGAACACCATGGTGAACATTTTGGTTCTAAGATAGCTAGAGATTTTTGTAAGAAATTTCAACCATTAATATGTATTGGTGGGCATATGCATGAACACTTTGGAAAGGATAAAATTGGAAAAACTATTGTAATAAATGCCGGTTTTGGGAGTTATGTTAATACTTTATTAGAAATTGAAGAGAATAAGATAAAGAAATTAAAGTTTTATAGAGGGAAAAGCTAATAAACTTATTATTTTTACAAATTTTATGCATACTTATTCAGAAACTACTTATAGTGATAGAAAAAATGGATTTAGGTTAACAACAGAGATTAGAGATTTTTATGTTGAAAGTGGTGAAACATCTGCGAGAGTAACCACTTACTTGATTTCTGAAAATGGAAATACTAAGTATGCTACTGAAGTAATAAATAGAATTCATCGAGGTGGCCCTAGAATAATTTTGAGTGGTAAACTGGAAGAGGCTATAATTGCACATTTTATGGAAGTTGGAGATTTGAGAAGAAATGTCGGTAGAAATCCTAAGTTTGCGGAAATTGGAAATTGGGCTGCTGCTGAGTTTACAATAAAACATGAGGGTGAGAGAAGAGAGGGAATTAGGTAGTTAACAGATCTTAGTTTCTTTATATCCTAAATTTTGAGCTTCTTCTATTGAATTAAAGCAAACCAAATTTTCTTTTGAAATTCTTGAAGCATAAGTGCAATAACAAAAATGATATACTAAAGATTTTTTATTTCCAACAACCTTTGTATTTTCGTCACAACCTACAGAAATACATTCATTTATTGGATTAGAAGCTTCTCTTAAAATATTATCATATTTTACATCTGGTTTAAAAGATTTAGCCATTGCATGTCCATTTTTTACCATTTCTAGGTTTACAAAAGTTCTATTTGTTAGATAAACATATCTTAATAATCTGCCAAATCTATCTGTTTCACTAATATCTTTTTCTAGAATAACTTCTTTGTTTAAAATTAGTGACTTAAGGTAGTCTGTTGATTCTTTGTAGTATTTCTCACCTTTTTCAGGAGTATTTACTCCGATTAACCTTACTTTTTGATTATTGCTAAGTTTAAAAGTGTCTCCGTCAGTAACTTCTAAAACAAAAGCTGTTTCATTTGTGGAATTATTTATTGTATTTTTGGTTGTGTCTGTGATTACATTGCCTTGTATATCTTGGCTTACGGAGCATGAGCTAATTAGAATTAGAAATGAAATTAAGACTACATATTTCATAGAATTTGGATCAAAATTATCTATATAAATATGATTAATTATCTTAAATTATAGAAGTCTTCTTTTGAAAAACCTTTACCAGCTATTGTATCATCTAAAGCCGTATACATAATACTATACACTTCTCTGCTTACTTTAGTTCCTAAATGCACTCTTAAACTTATAGGAGATACTTCTTGACCATTAATTTGAGTAATTTGAAGAAAATGTGTATATGCTCTAATAGATTCTTCTTGAGCGTTTTTAAGTAAGTTTAAAGCTTTCAATTGATCTTCTGGAGACTTAGGCTTATCTAAGTCTATGATTACTTCTAATTTTGGTATATCTGTCATTTTTATGAATAAAAAGCTATATTAAAACCTAGATGATTAAAACCCTAGAAGGTTTGGTTTAATATTACTATTGTCTAGTGAGTTATCTTATTATTAAACCTCCATTTTTAAATTATACACAAAAAGTATTTAAGGTTTTGTGTGGTACAATTCTAGTAATTAGGTAAATATCAAATGGCTTCAGTTGTAGTGGTAGTGGATCTTGTAATTTCAATAACATCGGCAATAGTGGCCTATATTTTTGACAAAAAATTTATTCAGCGATATGCCGACTATAAGAAGAAAATTAGTGAACAAATTATGAGTAAGTATAGGACTCAATTTGAAGATATTCTTAAAAAAAAGGATCCATTAGTTGCATTTAATGAAATTTCCGCCATCAGAGACAAAATGTACGATGATAATAGAGTACTTGTAACTTATGATGTAATGCATTGGTTTCTAAGGGCATCAATCTATTGCTTTATTATTGTAATATTTCTAGAATTAGCAAAATTTCTTGGAGGCAATATTATATCCTCAGATATATTTTTATTTCTAGGTATTATATGTTTCTTGTTTGCACTTCTTGGCATGTTTACAATATACAAGAGAATGAGTGACGATGAAATTAATAGAAAAGTGGTGTGAATAGAGATTTACCAGAAAAACTAAGTTAGGCTTTTTTAAAATATAAAGACGATGAATTGTTGGGTGAAGTTGAAATGAATAGATTAATCAAAACATTGATTGGGAGCTTTCTGTTAGTGGTATTAGTTTTAATCTTGATTAGAAAATTTGAACTTCTAGGATCAAATTTGTGGGTACTTATTTCCTGGTGTACTGGCCTTCTTATCGCTATATATTTGTTTGGGCCAGACAGCAGAGAACTTATAAGAAATGGGTTAGTGATTGGTACATTTTATTTTGTATTACTCCTTATTTTGTTGTGGTTTCAGCAAATACCAATTCTAGGAAATAAAAACATAAGTGATACTATGATGCAAGTAATCTTCACATTTTTTATTGTAGTAGCAACTGTGGCAAATGTTTATATCTCTAATAGAAACTTTGGATTGACACGACTTACTAATATAGAAATCGACCTAACAAACTCTTTTTCGGTTCAGTTAACTAACATAGGAAATTTTAGGGCCTTAAGTGTTCAAGTAAATGTTGCTATACAAGATGTAACAAAATATAAGAATAGGGTATTATTGTTTATACTGAGACAATTTGCTATCCTTAGGTCAAAGGATTATCATTTAGCAGAGATATTTCCAAACAAATCAGGATATATTGATACACAACCTTTTTTTGAAAAAGAATTACCTTTAAAAAACGATACTGAAATGGACACTCTGCTAAAGATTGCCTATGAAGGTATTGAGTATTCTGGTGCTGATAAAAATTATCATAAATATTGGGTATATCTAACTCTATCTTTTAAGTCGGATACTCTAACCAAAATACCATTCACAATAATAAGCAAATATGAGATAATTATTACTGAGGGGAGTATTAGTATATATCATAAAGAATATTTGTAAAAAGTAGATCTCGTCTAATTACAAGTGATAAATCTATGAGTATAAGGTGTTGTTTCCCCCCAATATTCTACCTCTAACTTCTTAGTCATTATAGTACTCTCTCCTAAATCTGTATCTATAGATATACTGAAATTACTTTGGGGGGGAATCATGTTACAATATATTTTAAACCTAGCTACCTTATCTACATATTCTTCTTGAATTCTGTTACAATGCTCTGCAACAGAATAGTCACTACCCCAAGAACTTGAATTTACATGCCAAATGTATAGATAAAATTGCTTTCCTGCAAAATCAGCCTTGTTGTATAATGATATTTCTAAAGAATGGTTTGTATTAGTTCCTGGTTCAATATTACAAGAAACATCTATATCTGTTTCTGGCTTTAATTCGTTTGTTAAGTACCAGCTCATTAATGTACCTACTATTATGAATATTATAAATTCCAGTAATAGTCTGGGCCAATTATCTTTAGCCTCTTTTCGAATTTGATTCCACATTAGTATATTTTCACATATGTTTGGAATTTAAAAAGCTGCCTTAAAATCAGCCAGAAATCATCGGATAACCTGTCCTGTATTCTACAACCAATAGTTCCAGTCACCGTATTTCTAGAATATAAATACATACATAAATATATCGATAGTGTGGCATATCAATAATCAATAAGAATAACAAATACTAATTCTTGTGTATGATAATTGATAACTACCAAGAGCTAGAAGATTATGTAAAACTATTCCGTGATGGTAAGTGTCAACTACTATGTGTTATTTCCGACGGTGGGCTAGGTAAAACACAATTAATTAGTAGCATACTAGAAACTACAAGCCATGTAAGGATCACAAGCCACACTAGTGCATTAGCATTATACATTGTAGGATATGAGAATAGAAATACACCATTCTGGTTTGACGATGTCAACGAAATCTTGTCAGATAAAAGCAAGATAAATTTACTGAAAGCATTTGCTGAAACTATACAAGATAAGAAGATATGTTGGTATACAACTTCTGAGAAACTAAATGAGGAAACACCACAAGAATACTTTACAAAAAGCAGAGTGATCATTACCGCTAACGATATAGATAGAATAAGTAAGAAAGCTAGATCATTATTCACAAGAGGGATATTTATTGTATTCAAACCAACATACCAAGAGATAATGAATAAGATGAAAGAAATAATTCCATTAATACATGAAGATGTTAAGATAGATAAGAAGATAGAGGTACTAGCAGAGATCAACAAATGGAGTTACTTAGTAAAGGAGCTTAACTTGAGACATTTAGTAATTGGAATAGAGCTACAACAACAGTTTATTGACTGGAAGGATAGAATAATGAAAGTTATGGAGCTAGACGAGAAGTTGCTTTTACTGGATAAACTTATGCAACAGTATGGAAATGATACTGCAAGGTTACAATATTGGAAATACGCAAGATCTACTTTCTATGAATGCAAGAGAATGCTAAAGGAAAGGAAACCTATAATTGAGCAGTCCGCTGTTATCTAGAGGATGTGCTTAATAGCTTGATCCTAAGGCAGCAATAATCGTTGATAATAACCCAAATCCAATAATAGTAAAAAGTAAAACACTAGGCCACATTAAATTAGGCAGGATATTCGTCCCATATATTAACATTAGTAACAAACCTAACCCAATTTGAATTATACCTAAAGTTACTAGGATTTTCTTAACTTTCATGATTTTTTGAATGTATTTACAGGTATTTATAATTTTTTATTCTTGAAGAGTGTAGAATATATATCTGGAAGATATTTAAATAGGCATATCAATAATATTCTTAATGCCAAAAGATAAAATAAAATGTCCTAAGTGCGGGTCAACGCAATATTATGTTGATAAAAAGGGATATGGCGCTGGAAAAGGATGTTGTGGTGCCTTGGCATTCGGGCCATTTGGACTTCTTTGTGGACAAGTTGGAGCAAACAAGGTTAGGAAAACTTGCTTAAAATGTAATCATAGTTGGACTTAATGCTAACAGAATATATATCATGCCATAGGATTCCTGAAAGATGTTTTAAAATTAATGGCAAATCAATGCCATTTTGTGCAAGATGTTTTGGATGTAGCATAGGACATATCTTATCGTTTGTTCTATTTTTAACAGGAAATCTTCCAGCTTTGTCTATCGCATTGATTGGCATGACGGTTATGTTTGTAGATTGGTTAATCCAAAGTTATTTTAAATTATATCAGAACAATTATTCTAGGTTCATAACAGGAATTATTGGTGGTGCTGGGGTGGGAGTATTTATATGGACTTTTATCACTATTGGTTTGAAATATCTATTGACAGTGATTTAGGGTTTTTTCCGTAGCATTGCATTTGATTTTAGATTGATTTCATTGCATTTATAGCGTGTCTCTTGAGTTATGAATTGAAGTGCGTGAGATGGATGTAGCAAAGTATAAAAAGAAGCATTACCTATCCACTATCATATGTATAAGGCCTTAGCAATAATTCTATCATTCATGATAGGTATTGTAGCTATTTCTGGCTGTAATGAAGAGAGTTCCTTAAACACATTAAAGATAGGAAATGATGAGGTAGAAACTGAAAATTCTAATGAGGCAAGTCAACCTATAGAAGCAGATACTGAGATTAGGATTGAAAATAAGGTAGAAAAAAAGAAAACCTCAAGTTGCTTTAAGGACATTGTTGATAGGAGTAAATATGTTAATTGTATAAGTAATATTGCAGTTACTAATAATAATCCTGATGATTGTCCTGAAATGGGTGCTCAAACAGCTTTGGAAGAATTGGACATTGCCAATTGCTTAGATAAAATTGGAAGAACTAATAATAATGTTGAGGCATGTAGAAGCTCAAGGGCATACGATCCAAATCCATTTAGTTTACTTCCCAATTCATGCTTGAAGCAAGTAGCTATAAGCACCCACAATCCTGCTGTTTGTGACGTAATTATTTCTGATTTGCTACAGAGCTATGAAGATTATCGTAATTTAAGAGAAATAGACAGAGATTGGTATGAACGATTTTACGGTATTAGTGGTGAAGAACTAGAAGAAAAGTTTAGGGAAGATTATGAAGAGGAGCAAGCTGAGATACACCGAGTTTATGATCATGAGGTAGAAATATGTAAGAATAGTATTGTACAATAATTATTTTACTTTCTTAATTACAATATCATTTTTCTGTAACATTTCCTTAATATTCCCTAGGGTAAAACTTGCACTTGGAGGAATATGCTGCCATTGGTCTTGATCAACTTTCATACTATTCATTTGGTCCATTAATCCTTTAACTAATATTAGAAGGTCGTTGTACTTGTCTTCTAATTCAAGGTTTTTCTCTCTTCTAACTATGTTAACTGTTTCTCCATCCATAATTCCTGACCTATCAATGTATAGGCTAGGCATTGGACTAGATAGATCCCAACCAAACCTGTAGCAAAGTTGAGCTTGTGTTAATCTATTGCAGTAGAAAGTTACAGAAGAATGTCTAAGGCAATGCGGACTAACTGATTTCTTAATAGATCTTTTTCCAATAGTTTGAAGCATCCATCTTGATGAGGAATAACTTAAAGGAATAGTATAAGTTTTTTGTGAAGGATATAAGAATGCATCTTGTGGTAGATTAGAAATTGATTCAATATAAGCATCAATAATCTGTGTATAAAGTGGAAGGCTAATTGTTCTTTGCTTAGTTTTTGAATGTTGGATTCTTATTTTCCATGTATCTTGCGCCTTAGTTAAATCTTCCTTTCTAGAATTAAGAAGCTCTTCAATTCTTAGTCCACCATCAAATAAAATTCCAATGATACATTTATCTCTTATACTAGTGGCGTGCAAGATCATCTTATCAGCTTCTTCTTTAGAAATAGATTTAGGATCTTTTAATTCCAGGCTTGTATCAATCCATTCAACTAGTTCAGGATAAACCTTACATTTTCCATCTTTCCATTTCCAGAATTTCTTTATGGATTTCTTGATCCTTACTTTTGTGGCAGGCTGGAACTTATCGTTGTTTTGCTTTTTGAATTTATCTGTATCTAAAGCAATAATAAAATCTTCCATAGCCTTCATATCAATGTTATTAAAGGAATCAATCCCTAGCTGTTTAAACCAATAGCTAAGATCCTTTAAATCCATTAAATATTTGTTTAAAGTTGAGGAATCTAGAGTCTTTTTCTTGCCTCTTAGAATAGTTTTTCCTAAGGCACCATCTCTTAAAAAGTTAAGAATTAGCTCTTTATTATCGCTAGAAATGCTAGTAGAATCAGCTTTAAGCTTCTCTAAGGCACTATTGTACTTTCTTTCTTGGCTATGAATATCGTATTTTTCTGACATTAAGCCTTTAATAACAAGGTAACTTCCTTTTAAAGGTTTTTGAATGCTATAGTATATAGATTCATTATAACACTAAAAATGATAGTAATATGATTAAAACCCTAGAAGAACCTCCGAAGAGATTCTTCTGGGGAAAAAAGAGGTGATATTCTTACGAAAGTCTAACTTATATATAAACTTTTCGGTATGCCTTCATTATCCAGTGGTTACAAAACCTGAACAAAGCTTTATAAAGTGAAAATTGCCTTTTTATCATATGCACGATCAAATTCTTGAGATGCTATTGAAGAAAGATGAGATTACATGGCAAACTATATTATATGATTTAATAAAGACAGAACAAATAGATCCATGGGATATTGACATATCTATTTTAGCACAAAAATACTTAGAAACTGTTAGAAAATTACAAGAAACTAATTTCTTTATTTCAGGAAAAGTAATTTTGGCAAGTGCAATCCTTCTTAAAATTAAATCTGAAAAATTATTATCAGAGAATATTGCAGGATTTGATTCTAGGATGTTTCCGACTGATGAGTTAGAAGAAGTTGACGATTTTAATAATAAAGTTAATGAATTAAAATTAATCCATGGAAATCCAAGATTAACTATAAAAACACCTTTGGCAAGGAAAAAAAGAGTATCACTGCAAGATCTAGTTGTTGCATTAGAAAAAGCATTAGAAATTGATAAGAGGAGAACTTTAAGACGAATTGAGATAGAAAGAATTCCTGAAGATTTAAAAATTCCCGAAAAAAAGATTGATATAAGTAAATTAATTAAGGAAGTTTATGACAAGATAATTGGATTCTTTGAAGTCAAAAAAGGAAAAGAAATTACTTTTACAGAATTGGTTTCAAGCAATAAGAAAGAAGACAAGATATTAACATTTGTACCTTTGCTTCATTTAGCAAATCAAAGTAAAATATCAATAGATCAGCAAGACCATTTTGGGGAAATTTCTATTACCATGTATCAAGAACCTAAATTAGAATAATTATTTTAATTTTTTTATAAGTTCATTTAAACTTAAAAGTTCTTCTTCACCATTTTGCATTGATCTTAATTTTAATTTATTTACTTTTGCTTCTTTTTCTCCAATGAAAATTACGTAAGGAATTTCTAGCTTACTTGCGTAGTCTAATGATTTACTTATACCTCTTTGAAGCAAATCTATATCGGAATTAATATTATTTTTTCTTAATTCATTTAATACTTCAATGCTTTTATTTAATTGATTTATTGAAATTATGTAAACTTTAGTGATTATTGTTGATTCTTTTTTATCCCTTAAAGTTTCTAGAATTGGATCTATTCCAAATGAAATCCCAACAGCTCCATAATTTAACTTATTATCTGTAAAACTAGGAATTAAATTATCATAACGGCCACCACCAGCTAATGAACTTTTTACCTTTGAAGTTGGACTGTAAATTTCAAAAACAGTTCCTGTGTAATAATTAAGACCTCGGGCTAGTGTAAGATTAAATTTAAAATTTTTTACTTTAAATAATTCTAAAAATGATATAAATTCTTTTAAGCTATTAACTCCTTTTGGGGCGATTATACTTAAGTTATCAAGAGAATTTTTATTTTCAAGGATATCGAAAAGTTTTGTTATTGAGTTTTCGCCAATCCTCTTTTCTTTAAGTTCATTAATTACCTCATTTTTGCCAATTTTTTTTAATTTGTCTAATGACAATAATGCGGCTTCATGCTTGTCTTCTTTAATTCCAGAATATTCTAATACTTCGTTGACAAGAACTCTACTGTTGAAGACTATCTCATAATCTATTTGTAATTTTTCAAAAACATCTTTTACCAATTTCAATAATTCTGCGTCAGCGATTAAGGAATTAACTCCGATTACATCTACATCTGCTTGAGTAAATTGTCTGTATCTTCCTAATTTAATTGGACCATCTCGAAAGACTTCTCCAATGTTATATCTTTTAAATGGAATTTTAATTTGTGGGTTACTACAAACATATCTACATAATGGAACTGTTAAATCAAATCTTAATCCTAGGTCTCTTTTACCTTGATCTTTTAGTTTGAAGATTTCTTTGTTAATTTCAGAGCCACCTGCTGATTTCTTTGTTAGTACTGAAAGATTTTCAATTATTGGACTTTCCAAAGGTAGGAAACCATATTTTTGGAATATTAATTTTAGAGTTTCTTTTAGGTCTTCCCTTAATTTAGCTTCTTTTCCATATAAGTCCCTTGTTCCTTTTGGTGGTTGAAATTCCATTTTCTATTTAAAATTTAGGTGATTGATAAATCTTTCTGTATGTAAATTTTGTAATTGCCTTTATCATTTTTAAATAAATATCTTTTCCTTTGATTAAATCTTTCTTTTTTATCTTTTCATTTTCACTATGCGCAAATTCGTATTTTCCTGGACCAAAAACTAGTGACTTACCTTTCTTATGTAAGAAATACATCTCTGTGAAATATGGAACAGTAATTTTATCAAATCTAAACTTGTTTATAAAGTCAGTATTTTTATTCAATATTGCCCCATAGCTATAAATTATTTTCAAATTTTTCTTAGGAATAACTTTCCTTAAAATATCTAATATTGTGGAATTTGCTTTTGTTGTTCTGATTTCTATCGTTGCTTCTGCATAATCTGCTACTACATTTGGAGAAGAACCCCCATTTATTTTTCCTATATTAAGTGTAGTTTTTCCTAGGAATCTGTCATGCGGAAATTTTATTCCTTTAATTTTATGAATAATCTCTACTAAATTGTTTATTGCTGAGATTCCAATCTCTGGTGTTGATCCTGGAGCTGATTTTCCGTAGCATTGTATTTTTAGTTGAATTAATCCTTTTTGTCCTATAACTGTTTTAAAATTTGTCGGCTCCCCAATCACTATGTAATCTGTATTAATTAATTTAACGGCTTTTTTTATTCCAGAGAAATCAGTTTCTTCGCTCACGTCAAAGAGAAGACCAAAGTTACTATAACCAAGTTTAATTGCTTCTTCACTTGCACATATCATACAAGCAATTATCCCTTTTGTGTCACATGAACCTCTACCATAAATCCAATTATTATCTTCATCAGCTTTAATTTGCTTTGGAACTGTGTCCATATGTGTTGTAAGAATAAGTTTCGGTACGCCTTTAGTAGCTATAATGTTAAACCTATTTCCTACTTTTTGTATTTTAACATTAAAGTTTTTATTTAGCCTTTGAACTAAGAAATTACCTATCTCTCTTTCGCTTCCTGAAGGAGAAGGTATATTTACAAGTTCCTTTGTCAAATTTATAACATCCATTTTTATAGTTCTCTCCTTAGGTATATCCTATTTGTAAATTCCGGATCGTAAACCTTTCCTCTTGAACTATCTAAATCAGATATGCTGGATAATCCTAGCTTGTTAAATAACTTCATAGAAGAAGTATTTCTTTCATCGGTTCTTAGTACAATTTCTTTCAAACCTTGTTGTCTTACTTTTGAAATGTATGTCTCACCGATAATGGTTCCTATGCCTCTTAATCTACTATCTCCCCTAACTGCAATCTCATCCATATAATTAGATTCTGGAGATACCTTACCTGTAAGGAAAGGGAATTTTTCAAGAGGAATTTTATATCCCCAACTCATTCCGATAATAACATTCTTGCTTTCGGCAACTAAGATTAAAGGATTTTGCTGTGATGAGGCATAGTTTAAATCTTCTGTAATTTCGGTCTCACTCCAAAATTCAACTAAATTTAGAGGTTGATCACATTTTTTGCATTTTTGTCCTCTATTTGAGCTATCTACTTCTTTTTTACTATATTCCACGTTGCAACAACTACACTTCATAAATTCATTCCATGGAGGCTCTGCGAAAGCAGATCTATATACATGGATTAGTTGAACTAAATCACTTGTTTTAAATGGTCTAATATTGATGAACACTATCAGCGCTTAATTGCGCAGTATTTACTCCCCTAAATAATTCTTTTTTACTTATCATTTGAAACCTCCACTATAAGAATATTAGAAAATTTATTTTTATAAGAGTCAGAACTATATTGGATGAATACAACCAGCACTTTTTGTGCCTTTGTCCTCGTTATTCTTTTGTACCATTTTACCTAGTTTAAGTGCGGTAGGCGTGAATCGAACACGCTCCAAAGGCTCCACAGGCCTCTATCATACCATTAGACCACTACCGCCATATTTAATTATTAAAGTAAATTGTTTATAAATTATTTGTTTTAAAGTAGCAAAATAATTAGAAATTGGTTTTATTTTAATAAAGTTAGAATTATTTAAATTAGAATTATATATGAATACAACCAGCACTTTTTGTGCCTTTGTCCTCGTTGAATATTTTTTTCATTTTACTCATAAATAATCGTGTTCTATTAGTATTTAAATCTATCTTATTGTTCTTAGGATTTTCATTTCAAAATGATTAGTTTTATAAAATCATTTAGACATTTAGTATTATGAATTACAAAAGTGCAAATAATTCTTTAGTACTTGCAGGTTGCTTAATAGTTAACCAAAAAAATGAAGTATTACTTCTTTATAGAAAGGAACATTCTCATTATGAAACTCCTGGAGGAAAGGTAAAGTTAGAAGAGTGTATTGATTTTACAAATCCTACTCTAGATGAATTAGCTTTGGCAGCTGAAAGAGAGCTTTATGAAGAATTAGGAAATGATATAAGAGTTGAAAAATTAGTATTCTTTGCTAAAGTAGATTTTGACATTCCTGATGGAAGACATGGAATTGCAAATAAGTTCTTAACTAGAATTATTAGCGGTGAGCCAAGAGTAAATGAACCAAGAATTTTCTCAAGATTTGATTACTTGCCTATAGGAAGTTTGGAGAAGTATCAGTTGTCTCCTGATTTAAAACCACTAGTTCAAAAATTAAAAGAGAAGTTTGAATAAATTATTTATTAAAAACTCTTGAAAAAAACCCTTTTTTTGCTTGAAATTCATAAAATTCATTTAATAAATTTGAAGCAGCTTTCTTAAATGATAGACTACTTTTACTAAGCGGGAATATGTTAACTACACTATCTTTGTAATAATTAGCTGTTTTTATGTTGTCATCATTTTCAATAACTCCAATG